>WLWD01006156.1_pt1 | contig 135064 bp, 65 predicted proteins | sample 6712731 | NCBI WGS metagenome assembly WLWD01 (sample SAMN12718690, study PRJNA576275) | sponge metagenome | isolation source: marine sponge | host: Mycale hentscheli | place: New Zealand: South Island, Marlborough, Capsize Point | collected 2014-11-01
AACCAGTTTGTCTTATGTGTGTGAAAGTTTTTGGTAAAAAAAAAATCCATAAATAAATATTGAAGTTCTTGGCATCTTCCATTGGGATAAATCATGCACACTTGGAGGTTATGTTTTTGTTTTAGAAAAGGTCTTTGTTTTCAGATAAAAAAAAACAGTATAAAAAGTTTGGACTGTGTCCAATGAAAACAAGCAATTATGAGGTCTCTTTAAGAATATCACTACATACTATGCATTATCATTTATTATGTCATCTGTTGGAGTTGGTCATAGTATTAGGTGTGCATTACCTTGGTGGGACCATGCCTGAGTGAATGCGTTCATAACTTACATGAGCAATATTTAATGAAGACCCCTTACCTTCTCTATATCCAGTTTCATTTTAAGTAAGTGTAAAAGCTTTTGGGCAGGGGGGGGGGGGGTATCCATAAATAAATAGTGAAGTCCTTGGCATCTATGATTTTAAGATATTTTATCTTTCTCTTAGACTAGTACTATAGTGTGTGTTCTTGCGAGCACGAACAATTAAAGGAAAGAGTGGCATGCAATGTAACATAGAATTCTTCTATTAATTATAAAAATCCTTGTTGCTATGGTTATCTCCAAGACATACATACTATATGGTGAGCTATGCAGTGTGTGTTTGTTGCGAGTGTGTTTATTTTTCTAAGACCCAGTGTCCTAATGGACCAGGTGTTGTTGTTCATATTGTGAGTTCTAAAACAACTATTTATGTTTGGAACATTCTGGTTGACCTTAAAGGGTCATGTGTGTAGTTTTTCTATATGGAACATTAAGCACAAACACACCTGGACTCGACAAACACATCGTGTCTGATACTCAGGTACTATTGCGTTTTTTATTTTAATGATACCTTACCTTGTTACTTGTGATTTTAATGACCCTTTACATCTTGTAAAATTGAGTGTGTTTCATCAATGCAGGTTTGGGAAAATTAACAGGAGTTTCGGTATTTATTATATTTTCTGCAACTGAATGTGAGGTATTTGATAAGAAGGTGTGGTTTAGAATTAGCATGTGTTGTATGTATTCCAATTAATGTCCAGTTGTTTGTATAACCACCTCCTAACTGTTTGTGGGGAATGGAAGGTGTAGGGGGCTATGGGTAGGTGGTCATGCATGCTTGATATACTCTTCAATGATACACTTCCATGTGTAGTTTGTATTTAATGACCCCTTACCGTACCATGTACCAGGAATATTTGTATCTTTGTGTTTGTGGTTGTATTTTCTACCTTCTGCATATCTACTATGTATATATGTAGGAAGCTTATGATGGTGATACAAGGAGGCTGTATAGCAACGTTTCTCCACTCTAAATGAGACCTCTCTATATGAAGCCCACCTTAACTCCTTTTGTACTGGAGATAGCAGTACTGTAAGTTTGTGTTGTTGTTTTTCATTAGGTTAGCTTACTGCCTGATGTTGGCATGTGCAACATACTCAGCTTTCTATATACAATTAATACATTATTTAGTGCATGTGGCCAGAAACATAATATTAAATTATTCCCTGTTGCCATAGTTAACCAGTGACATACACCTATATTCATGTACTTTGTGCGTCCTGCCTGCCTTGGTGTTGTTATTGATATTTCAAGCTGTGTTATAACAACTATTTGTGTTAGAAGTGCAAACATACACATAGTGTGCATGTTAGTTGACCTAATAGGGTCATACTGGGATGCTTTCCACTTGGAGTTTATCATTCCACAGAGCTGGTCAGCCACGTCTTGTAGGTATAGAGGCAGTTAGTGTGACGACCCTTTGTGTTGTTCATTAGAGGTTTTGTGGATTGTGAAACCAGGGTTTTTTTTAGGGGGGGGCAGGGGGGGGCATTCGCCCCCCCTAGAGGATTTTGTGCCCCCCCTTGAGCATTTGAAATGAAATTTCATTATTCTAAATAGACCTGTGTGACTATGTACTGCATTTTTTTAAATTATTATATCCATTAGTCTAATTATTAGGCAACAAACAATTTTATTTAAGCAAAATATAAGTGTATTTATACAGCAATACGTTTATACAGCAATACATTTATACAGCAATACGTCTAGTCTTTCTGTTCCAAATATCGATTACACTTTCTACAATGTCATCTGGAAGTTCTTCAGGCATTTCTATTGCTATCCTCATCAGGTGAGCTAGATTTTGTTCTCCAAGACGACTCCTTAGCCTTGTTTTGATCATCTTCATTTGGGAGAAGCTTCGTTCCACAGATGCTGTCCCAACAGGAATCGAAAGGCACACCTTGGCAAGGTCACTGAGATGGGGAAACATCTGTACAAGCATGCTGTTGGTAGCTAATTCCATCAGCAATTTCGTATTGTCTTCCTTAGGCCGAGTAGTGATGTATCTTCGTGAATGTCACCCACTCTGTGCGAATGTCAGAGGAAACTAAAGCTGGCACGGTAAATTCCTCTCCCTCTACTGACTTGGCTGCAAGTTCCTTGCCGTAGTGGTCCTCAAGAACACCAAGGAATTCATCCCCATATGACGACAGATCAGGAGAGTCTTTTTGTGGTAGCTTTGAAGAGTCAAAGATACTAAATGATGCTACAATATCTTGGGAAGAAAATCTCCTCGAAATATTTTCTTTCAAGTCAGTGACGAAGGGTTTAGCCACTTTATCTTGAAAGGAAGTGATAGATTCAGAGTCAATTATTGCGATAGCTTGAAGCTCATCTTGGGCATCTAGTAGCTCCAGCACCCAATTTGCAGCAGGTAACAAAGATTCATGAAGAGTTTGCAGAGTAGAATCAACCAAACCAGAAATAGCGGTCAAGTCGAGCTTTTCTGCTTGAAGACATCTGCTTAGTTTAGCAACTTGGGGCAGCACGAAGTCAAGGAGGTAGATTGCCATCACAGTAGACTTCTTTGATAGAGCTTTGTTGAGCCCCAGTGCTTCTGGCTCATGTGTTTGCTCATAGAAGGTCTCAAGAGCAATCACAATGGAAGCATAGCTCTTTTTCACTGCCTTGACACATTGTTCATGAGCTAACCAACGGGTGTCGGACGGTTTGGTGACCTTCAGTTCAGGTAGGTCAAGCACACGCTGTACATGTTCTGCTCTTTTGGGAGAGTAGTGAAAAAATTTCCATAGAGTGAGCAATGTCTTGTAAACATGCTCAATTCCAGGATTGTGGTTTGCAGCTTGAACACAAGCAAGTTGGAGTAAGTGGCAATGGCAGTGAACATAGAGAGCTCGAGGAGAATTCTTCTTGAGTCTCGCCTGGACTCCAGTTCTGACTCCAGAAAACGTTGCTGCTCCATCAAACCCCATTCCGACAAGCTTAGTAGGCTGAATACCCTTCTGCTTGAACCAGTCAGTCAAAGTGGTATAGATAGATGCAGCATCAGTTTTTTTCAATGGAATGGTGTCAAAAAAATGTTCAACGGGTTCTCCATTTTCCTCCCAACGAAAACAAAGAGAAAGCTCTTCGATTGTTGATATATCTGTGGATTCGTCAGCCATCACACTATAGAAAGGAGCCTTGCGAAGGCGTTTGAGCTGAGATTCTTCTACCCACAATCCCAGTGCCTCCAGAAAATCGGAAACGGAATCTGTAGAGGTGTAGGTAGCATTTCTTGCAGATTTTTCAGTAAATTGTTTTAAATCATCACCACAAGACACAATCAAATTAACCAGAGCAGCAAAATTGGTGGTGTGAGGAATGTGATTTCGTGCAAGGAAGTGAGTACATCGCAAAAGTGCCTTAATTCCCTTCCTGTTTCTGATCCTCTGCTCTTCTGTGACACTCCGCAGTTGCTCTAAAATGGATACTTCCTTCTTAGTAGCCAGCAATTCAGCTTCGGAACGGCGAATGTGAGTATCACTCTTTGCATGGGCACGAATCTTCTCAACCGCTTTTTTCCAATTTTTAAATGGCTTTGTAATCCATGCTCCACCTGTCTTTTGAGAAGGATGATGATCGTACTTTCGACAAGTTTTGCAGAATGCTCCGCGGTAATTTTCATCATATTCTAACCAAAGAAACTGCTTTTCCCACTTTTTGTTGTACTTCCGCTGGCCTGATTTTGTTCTATACTTCGACTTAGCTCTATAGTTAGCCGTGCTGGAAAGACTTCTTTTAGTTGGAGGTGGCTCTAGGCTTTGGCTATCAGAAGACAATGGCTCCTCATCTTCACTGCTACTACTAGTAGATGCTGGTGTAGAAGACTGCTTTGAAGTGCTTGCACTAAAGTAATGCCGAATATCCATCTTCTCAAGACTTCTTGAACTAACTAACTAAGCTACTCAAGCACAGACTTATATAGGCTGACATGGTTGTGCCAGCATTTGCAAGCACAACTGTTGTGGTTGTGCTTGCAAGTGCTGGCCTGGCAACTGTCTCCAGTTTGTGTACAGCTATTGCAGGTGCAAACAATCATAAAAAGGTGTCAATATGACATGTCAATTACATTACTTTTCACCCTTTTTTTGCAAGGTCACTGCTATTCAAGCTGGATCATGCAGGCACACACACACTTAAGCAGGCACACACACACTTAAGCAGGCACACACACACTTAAGCAGGCACACACACACTTAAGCAGGCACACACACACTTAAGCAGGCACACACACACTTAAGCAGGCACACACACATTAATAATTAATACAGGCACACACACAATTAATGCATGCACTCTGACACATGCATGCCCCCCCTTGCTAACAAAAATCTCTATTTTGCCCCCCCTTAGCAATTTTTCTAAAAAAATCCCTGGAAACCCTTTACCACATTAAAATTATTGCATTATTGGACATTGTGTGTTTAGAACAGTGCTTTCATTGTATGATGTGAATGAGGAATGTTGATACGCCCCTCCCCCCCCCCCCCCACACACACACTTCCCGCCCCGTATGCCATAAGCCGAGTTCCACTCCATTTCTTACCTAACGAAGCTTTCTTAATCTAATTACACTTACTCCTGTTAAGATGAATTAAAATATTATTCATTAGATAAATGCTGACGTCGTTTGGTGAATCCATTTGTAAATTGCAGTATCAACATTTCTAAAACTGTGTAGCCCCACCCTCTAATGGTGTTTCCTCTCTCATTCCCCCTCCCCTCCTCCTCCCGGCCAATACTTTGTATCATCAAGCCCAGCTTTAGTGAGAATGGATATGATAGCTAGTTTAGCCAAACATACACATCATAAACTATCAGGCATGTTTACATGAGTTTCTTCTACTTCATCTTTTTAAACTTTCCATGTGAATAGTGTTTCTGCTGTGCTCACTTACAACTTGTGTAATTTGTAAATTCTATGGTCTTGATTCTGTTTATTATTGCTCCAATGTTAACTACGCACTATCTCTAGCATATACCATATCATTCTTATGTATCATAGAAGATGAAAGAGAAATCCGATGAGTGAAAGTCCATGTGGTGAATGTGTAGACTGCATATTTAATGTTGATATCTCTCATTACTTCTCAATATATACTCAATGTATGTTGTATACTGTATGAGGAGGTGAATGGTTGAAGACACTGTAGAGATGCCTCCTTAAGTTTCTCTCTTCATGATGAATGCTCCATGTGGTGTTATGTACATACATCATCTCATAGGAAAACATTATTCTGTGCCTATATTAGCTCCGCCCATCTTTCTGCCCATTGTAGGGTTTCATACAGAGGGTGGGGGAGGGGAAACTGAAATTCCCCCCCTCCCAAAAAAAATAAATAAATAATAAATAAATAAAAAGGTTAGACACATATCAGACATCATACTTTTTTATGCTTTTGTTTGAGTAAAGGGAGAAAGACACTATCAGGGATAACACAGTTGAAAATCAGGGATGTTTGTTTGTTTATATATATGTGGACATATGTGTGTCATGTTGAACTTTGACCCTTACATTTTTGTGTTCACTCAAAGGTCCACCCCATCCCCATACTCCACCAAACAGAATTCTTTGATTTACTGATCTTTACCTGTATCACTGTATCATCAATGGTTTGCCTCAATTGTTTGCCTTTTAGGTTGTGTCTAACGTATCTGATTTTTTGCGGACGCAGTTTAATTTCCTATTCGAATTAGCGGCCTTGGCTAATGCGCTGTTTGTCATAGTTATAGTCCTAGCAACAGTATTGTTCTTGAAAATCCACTGTCCAATAGTCAAGTCGCGAAAGTAAGTGTTGTGTTGGTATATCCAGTGAACAAGTGTGTGTGAATGTGTTGAGTGTTACATGGACTACTTGGCTATATAGAGTAGACATATTAAATAGATATTTTATCTGCCTTTATAAAGCTTTTTCTAAAAAAGTTTAATTTAGGGTTAGATTCAAAACTGTACGGTAATTCCTTATAAATGCTTGTTTTTGTTTTTATTTTGTTATTGTTGTTTCAAATTGAACAGTGAGTTGCAGTGTGTGGTTACTATGGCATTGACATCCCTTACCAATTGTAATTTTTAAAATTCAGCTACTCGTCATTTAGATAGTCACGGAAGCTACGCACCAGTACTCTAGCTACACGCCAGTACTCTAGCTACACGCCAGTACTCTAGCTACACGCCAGTACTCTAGCTACACGCCAGTACTCTAGCTACACGCCAGTACTCTAGCTACACGCCAGTACTCTAGCTACACGCCAGTACTCTAGCTACACACCAGTACTCTAGCTACGCGCCAGTACTCTAGCTACACACCAGTACTCTAGCTACGCACCAGTACTCTAGCTACACACCAGTACTCTAGCTACACGCCAGTACTCTAGCTACACGCCAGTACTCTAGCTACACGCCAGTACTCTAGCTACACGCCAGTACTCTAGCTACACGCCAGTACTCTAGCTACACGCCAGTACTCTAGCTACACGCCAGTACTCTAGCTACACGCCAGTACTCTAGCTACACGCCAGTACTCTAGCTACACGCCAGTACTCTAGCTACACGCCAGTACTCTAGCTACACGCCAGTACTCTAGCTACACACCAGTACTCTAGCTACGCGCCAGTACTCTAGCTACACACCAGTACTCTAGCTACGCACCAGTACTCTAGCTACACACCAGTACTCTAGCTACACGCCAGTACTCTAGCTACACGCCAGTACTCTAGCTACACGCCAGTACATACTCTGGAACATTTCTAGAGTACTGGGAACTAAAAACAGTAGCCTTGTATGTGTGTTTTTATTTTTGTATACAGACTTTATAAGGCACATGTCAGATTCTACCTTGTGGTTTGTGTACAATGGCTCGCTCGCCATTTGTGCTGAAGCACATCACTAGTATACAATACAATGTGTACACGGATGTACTATATGTATACAATATAGATATTGTGGGTCCCCCCCCCCCCCCTTCTCTCCCCTTGCCCAAGTGAAAAATCCTGTATGAATTCCAGTATGTCATTCCAATTAAAAACGTTTGAAGTGAGTTTCACACTTCATGTAGCTGTGTATGTAGCGTGCTATATGAGGTGCACGTGTGCAGTGATTTGGAGGGTGTGGCACAGTCTAAACTGTATCGGCAAGTTATTTGTCTCGATACATAGTTGTCAAGACAACGAGATTGCATCATGTGTTGCATTTATACAAGCATACCCAGTGTCATGAACTGTAATGATGGTTGAACAGGTAAATTTTTTACGTCACAATTAAGTAATTGTACATACATTATCTGTTCTATGACTAGAGTTGTTGTTGTTGTGGTCGTATTTATTTTGTTTTGTTTTCTGTTGGAGTTATCTGACTATAAGGATGTTTTCTTACTGAACAAACTGATGTGAGATTAGATGACTAAGTGAAACTTATGATAATCTAATCTTATTCCTGCAATCAGACTAAACTAGTTTAGGGGAAAAAAGTTGTGTAGAAAATGGGCATATTTAAGGTCAGTGTTTGCCGTGGTTACAGCTAGATAAAGGTGGTCTTAGAAACCAAAGCAAGGGACTTCCTTTACTATAATAATATTGTGCATTATTCTGTAGATTTATTTATTATTTTAGAGCATTTACATGTTATCTATTGAAATGAATAAACAAAAACCTTTCAGTCCTGGAGGATCTTCATCAGTTAGATGCAATGAAAAACTGAAAACAAAACATGCAATCTCTGAACCAACTTATGAAGATTATACGACACATTGAAACTTCTGATAATATAATCAAGTCTCTGCATCATAAACAATGAACCAGCTCAAAATAAAGTCCTGAAATCCCCCCATACCTCTATGCTAGGACCTGGTCTCTCTGTGAGGATGTGTGCACAGTTGCCGGGATTTAAAATTAGGATGTTCAACTTCAGTTGTTGTTGTTGTTGTTTTTAAATATTACTGTAATACCGTGTCTTGCCAGGATGGAGTGAAGCGAGGTGTTAAATAACATTTTGTTGATGTCCTGTATTGGATTCAATGCCCACCAATACTCTCGCCTCTGAGCTGTGTATGACTGTATTGAATTTATGAGCTTAATGCATCCATTTAAAGAGACTGAATAAATTATCATAATACACAATATGAAGTCAAACTTGTAACCCTTTCATGGTCGGGTTTTTTTCCCCCATATCAACATACTTTTTAAAAAAAATCATACGGCCTTAACTATTTTAAAAAGTACCTAGAAACCACGTTATTGTAACCAGAAATTATTACTAAATATTTTGGTGTGCTTTTTGTTGCCTGGCAACCAAGTATATGGGTTAGCTTTGTGAAAAGTATCATTTATACCAAATTATGGAGTAATTCAAAAAAAATTTTGTTTATTGTATTTGTAGGAACTCTTATTATTCACAATCAATTACGTAGTTGGGTATATATTGTTATAATTTTGACAATAAAAGCATGGGGGTGGGGCTGTCTTGACTTCTTGATCTCCAAACCCATTGGTGGGCATTATATATGCACAAGTTCTAGAATTCAGCTACACAGCTTACCTGACTTGAGAAGTACACAGTCTTTACTAGAGCTAATACTAGCTCTGTTCTCAAACTCTGACCTTTCTGTGTATTCCACTACGTTACTTCTTTCAATCCGTCCTTTCTTCATCATCCTGACTCGACTGTGCAAGTGATTCCTCATAGAAAGGCCAGACAGTGCTTGAGAAAAGCAGCCTTCCACTTTATTTCACTTAAAATCACTGTTATTTATCATCTTCCTTAAGCTTAACAACATCACGAGCGGTAAGCCTAGAAGCGAGTGAATGGTAAGAATTTTCGGGGGTGTGGTCCTTAGCAACCTTTGGGCTATATTAAGGAATAAATCGAACGGTAAAGGGGCGTCTTTTTGGCAGTGAGAAAGATAATACTGTAGCAGTATTCATGGGAACCCAGTGATTTTAATTACTTGTGAATTAAACAGTTTTCTATTGCACTAGCTTATGTAAACACATGTGTGTGTACAGTATGTAAACACACGTGTGTGTACAGTATGTAAACACGTGTGTGTACAGTATGTGCATGGCAGATGTTGCATCTGGTGGCCATGGCTTGATAGTGAAACAGATTAGTGTCTATAGTTTATCCTCTTACAAGTGAGTTCTATGCAACAACTGGTCCTTTTCTGTGATCTGTTCAATTGGATATGATAATGTTTACTTAATATACATGCACCTCGTCAACTATTGCAATATGCTCAAGTAATCTTGAAGTAAGGCTTGGATAATCATGCAGAACCTTGAGAAGGGGTGAGAAAAACTGACATTCTGTGTGTACATATACATACATACATACATACATTCATAAATACATACATATGCAAATTCTCTTGCTGCCGCTAGGCGGCCACGCGCACCTGAGCCGTGCAAGCAAAGGTCCTGGATAAAAGTTTTTAAGCTCCTGGATAAAAGTCCCCATGGGATGTCCCATCAAAATTTTGGATTTTATTAAATTTGAAAGTATTACTGCAGGGAACCCCTCCTTGAGGTAGAATAGTCCTGCTAGTCTTTTGTGTTTGTTTAGTCACATGACTGGTACACCCACAATGGGGGGGGGGGGCTTTACCCACCATAACCCTCCTTGATGGTTGGGGGGGGGGGGGGGGGTCTAAGCCCCCTGCACCTCCCAGATGTGATCACAAATGCATGTTTTCAGCTACGTATTTTGGGTTCATTTGACAATATGACTATAGTACACACCCATATAAGTGGGTGGGGCCTCCCAGGAATTGTCCATCCCATCCCGGGTTTGTGAAATAGATTGTGTGTAACATTTTGTACTGATAGTCAGTGGTTGTTATTAATATTTGTATCATTAACAAATTTGTAACCTTGTCAGCAATTAATAAACCTATGTAGCATGACACCTCCTTTGCTCCACTCAGTTGGTTTGTCAAAGTGTGTTGTCATGCCTTCGGTGCTCCGCTAATCTAATACTAATCTCACTTCGCGTGTACGCTCTAGCTTGACTCTCTAAGTGTTCACTGTGACGATACTTTCATGGGATCGTGGAATGGAATGAACAGTGGGAGTATCTGTAAGAGAGACATGTGGACATCCCATGGAATGTCCCACAATCCCACTGTCCTATGGGACCATGGGATGGGATGGACAGTGGGACACACATGCATCTATAGAGGGACAGGTGGACATCCCGTGGAATGTCTTGCTGTTCCATGGGACTGAGGGATGGGATGGACAATTTTACGACATTTCTGGACATCTATGGCCTCACATCCAGAGCCAAGGACATAACCACTACACCACGCAGCCACCACACAGCCACCACACACATACACACATACATACATATACATATAGTGCATACATACACAGGGCATAGGTGAGTTGTTATAACAGTGGGCACATTAGCATGTGTTATTGTTTATAGTGATAGTTGTCATAGTAGAGTACACATCACATGACCTCGAGGTTCCAGGTATTAAAACCAACACTGAGTCTAGGGCAGTATATAATGTTGGAGTGAAGACCCTTTACCAATCAATTTGATTCCATTGGATTTTTAAAAATCCTGATTTACTCAACTCATCATAAGAAATCGACCATGCTAACATATTGCATCATGTATTACTAATCACAGCAAGTTTGACCAGCTGGTAAAGTTTGCAATGCACTACCTTGTATGGACCTCACCACTATACATTATGCTACATCGACATTGTTGCCATGACGTAGTAAGGTACTCTGTGTGTGTGTGAGAGATATTTCATAATGACGGTGAAATATCACTTCCTGCTGAAGAGGTATTTCTAAACAATGACTCACTGAGTCACTATAGAGTGTGTTCCAGTCCTGCACGTGCCTGTTACTAGACAGAGGTGATTCCATTCCTTCTGTAGTTATCTTTCACAAGGTGGTGTGGTTACTATGGCGTGTGTACGCAAAACAAACAACTTAACACATTCTTCTCCGTGAAGGTGTTATAGTATAAACAAGTGTGTTTGTGTGTGTTATTGTACAAAAGATGTACATCATCTGCAAGGTTACTACAGTGTAGGATTAACTGTGTGGCTTCTCTTGAGTAAATTGGAATCCTTAATTTAAACTGTGGGTTATTGTGTGTGTGTGTGTGTGTGTGTGTGTGTGTGTGTTGGCCATGTAATGTTCTTCTGTTTCATTGGCAGCTACATAGTTCCTCTGTCCCTGACAAAGTGGCCAGCCAGTGTGTGTGTGTAGTAATTGAATTATATGTAAGGCAATACTCTAGTAATGATGTTTTAAGAGATATGTGTATTAGGATGTGGTTGGAGGATTGGGTGGGTGGGAAGTTGTTTTACTGGAGTAACATACATGTATGTATGTATGTGTGTGTGTGTTAGTCTGGTACAATATTAGAAATGCAAGTGATAAGTGTTAGCATGTGATATGAGCAGTGCACATGTGTGGAGGTGTAATCCCAGGCTACGTACAGTAGCTCATCAGCTATTCGTATGATCACATGACCATCACATGATGTTCACAACTATCGTCAATTTCAGTGAGTAGAATTGACTAGAATGGTTCATACTCGGAATGTATCGGATTCTGGATAATATTCAATAGGACAGTTTTCTGTTTCCAATGGAAGGATAAAGATTTTTAGGAAAAAACAATTGTTATACTAGTACACAGGTAAGGATTCGTGGATGACCCATCAGATAATGTAGCTATTTTTAGTAACATGTTTAAATAAATACTGGCTGCACATACAACATACACACGCACACACACACACATACAAGTACATACTCATTTAGTTGTTGATGAGGCAGTTGTAAGGTTTCCCAACATTGGGCACCTTAGTGCACTCTCTATTCACTGCCCATTCATGGAACATAATAGCATATGGACAGGCTCGATGTGTGTGTGTATGTATGTACATGGACTAGATTGCACTGGTTGTCTTGGACACTCTCCTTGTCTTCACTATGCTTGGAATATGTGTGTATGTGTGTTTAAGATAGTTCACAAGACATTCCATGAATGTATGCTACTAATATCTTGAAATCAATACACTCCTCATGTTTCAATAGGTAAGGAAAGGACTGATATACTCTGTGGTATCTATGGCGACTGAAGCTCCTCCCTCTCATTAATGTTGGGTTAAAGAGTTGTTTATTTGTAATGTACAGATCTCAAACTCTGTGTGCGTGTGAGAGAGAGAGAGAGCACTTTGTACCCAGCCAGTGGTGTGGGAGAATGTTGTGAATAGTTTTGCAGGGCTTCATAAGGGGGGCCAAGGAGGGGCATTGCCCTCCCCCCCTCCCCCTTAGCTGAATCTTGTTCTCCTTACCCTTGGACTTGTAAAGTCATTAAGAAAATTAACCTTACTAGAACATTTGACACTTTTTTCATGCAGCATATTGCTTGAAGGACTGTGTGTGTGTGTGAGACTCATCATCCTCACTGCTTTAGGTACTTTGAACACAAGCTACAACATAAAAAAAAAGCAGCTGGCTAAGGCCAAAGTACACGAACAGAAAAAATGGATTCAAGACCTGGGCCTTCTACTCCTCTGTAGAAAGCTTTCCCCAAATGAATCTAATTAAAACTCGCCTGAGAAACAGCTTAACAGATTCAAGCTCATCTTTCCTGATGAAAGTAACCCTTTGAGACTTCTGACAAACCAAGAGATAGTGAAATGCTTGGAATATGTGTGTATGTGTGTTTAAGATAGTTCACAAGACATTCCATGAATGTATGCTACTACACTTGAATACACTCCTCATGTTTCAAAGGTAAGGAAGGGACTGATATACTCTGTGGTATCTATGGCGACTGAAGCTCCTCCCTCTCATTAATGTTGGGTTAAAGAGTTGTTTTGCAATGTACATATCTCAAACTCTGTGTGCGTGTGAGAGAGAGAGCACTCTGTACCCCAGCCAGTGTTGTGGGGGGAGAATGTTGTGAATAGTTTTGCAGGGCTTCATTTATGGGGGGCCAAGGAGGGGCATTGCCCCCCCCCCCCCCTTAGCTGAATCTTGTCTTACCCTCGCACTGTAAAGTCTTAAGAAATTAACCTTACTAGAACATTTGACACTTTTTTCATGCAGCATATTGCTGGAAGACTTTGTGTGTGTGAGACTCATCATCCTCACTGCTTTAGGCACTTTGAACACAAGCTACAAAAAAAAAAAAAAAAAAAAAAAAAAAAAAAAAAAAAAGCAGCTGGCAAGGCCAAAGTACACAAACAGAAAAATGGATTCAAGACCTGGGCCTTCTACTCCTCTGTAGAAAGCTTTTCCCAAATGAAGCTAATTAAAACTCGCCTGAGAAACAGCTTAACAGATTCAAGCTTATCTTTCCTAATGAAAGTAGCCCTTGAGACTTCTGACAAACTAAGTGATAGTGCTTGAAGGACATCACAAATATATGGAATAGGAAATCCCGAAGAATTGCTGTTTAGTTTCTTTTAACTGAACCAATATCTATTGATTACTATACTTTTCAATTATTTAATGTGTAACTAAAAGTTAGTTTTGCCCCCCTTTTTTTGAAAGTTTAAAATATGGCCCCCCCTTCATATACTTTCTAAATGAAGGCCAGTTTGGAATGTAAAATGAGCCATACTGACACTTCATGCATCACACAAGCAATACACACACAAACACACACATATACACTTGGGTGATGTTGTCTTATGTGTTGTAGAAGCAGTAATTATTCTCAGTATTGTATAGTCTTGTGTGCACACAACACAAGACTATACAATACTGAGAATAGAACAATACTGAGAATAGAATAATGTGTGAGTCAAATCAGAGAAAGCTGTGAATTACCAGCTGAGAAAGTGCACACACAATCACACACACACACATCACACACACACTCCCATGTGCTCATGACACAAGTTAAGTGATAATGTATTGTGATATCCATATATGGACATTGCTGGACCTGTGTACTTGAGGCTCGTGTGCACACGTACATGTGTGTGCATGCTTATGGAGGTGTGGCATGTGGCACCTTCAGATTACCGAACTAACATGGAGAGCGTGGCAACGTTGATGTCTGTTCTCTTTGGTGACAAGATTTCGCAATACATGTGAATTATGTATGTTTGTGTGTGATGCATGATGATTAGTATAATTAGAATTTGTTGGGACTACATGTAGAGTTACATATTACATATTCCCAACTAGTAACTCTATAACAAATCTTTATTAATGGTTTACCCTACTCGTTAATTCTCTCCAACAACCCCGCCCCTCCCCCCATCCCCCAAAATAGAAATGTAATAACAATACTACTACTACTACTACTACTACTACTACTACTACTACTACTACTGATGATATCGCTGGCTTGTGATACTGGAATTGGTTCATTTTGTATGCCTAGATAGGATTGTACACTTATGGTATGACCTACAGTGGGTGTGGTCTTTTGTAGGAATAGTAATAAGTAGTTAGTAAGTCAGGAATGAGCTCCTGAACTACCCAACTGTGTACTGAGTTAATGATTGGCGTATATGTAAATATAGTTATTACAATATCCGTCGTTGAGGTAGAGGTGAGAGGTTATTTGGACCAAGTGAGGAGTTAAGGTACATGTATGTAGAGTACAGTAACACTAGCCTACCCAGGCCGGCTGGTACATATATACACATGTAACACACTGCACATGCTCAGTTGTATGATGCATGCTGGGGAGTGGCTGGGATGGTGTGTACACCTGTCCAGCTGGTGATATGGTTGTGATGATGATGTTTTTGATTACAGAGAAACTGAAAGAGAAACTCATACAGTGTCTTCAAGAGGAGATAGAGAACTCGGAATGGATAGGACTGGAACTGCCAGGTTAGTGTGTGTGTGTGTGTATGTATGTATGTATTTGTATATGTGTGTATGTATATGTGTGTGTGTATGTATGTGTGTATGTATGTATATATGTGTGTGTGTGTATGCATTTGTATGTGAGTGCCTGTGTGTATACATGTTATAATTTGTATACATACACGAACACTACACACATCCTAACACAGGTGTACACAGAATCATGTGATGTCATGGCAACTGCCTGTTCATGACTCATTACATGTTCAGGAAGGAAATATAATCACACACGTACAAACACACACACACAATTATAATCCAACAAGGAAATATTTTCAGCTTTCAAGACACTATTTGTGTAGGATCTGCTGACTCAGTTGGGAGGGAAAGTGCCTTTCCTGGTAACAGGGAACCCATGGAAGTTTGTGTGCAGCCATACTGTAGATGTGTCTGTTGAGTGCTTGCATTCCTAAATTAACCCCACATTAGCTGATGCTATGTGGTATGTGTGTGTGTGTGTGTTTGTTTTACTCCCGTTTGATGCTCCCTGCCCTGGACTAATCACACTCCTTGATGAGGTAATGAAGTTGTGGCTGGTCACATGCTGTACACATGCACTCTGCCCGTGCATACACACACACACACACACATACAGTAGCAGGTGTGCTACATTGGCCTGGGAGTTCAGGAGCGCATGAATAATGACATGTGTAGAGTGGGCCTCTCCTTGTGGGTGGGTGGGTGGGTGGCTCTTTTCAGACATAATAGGGAGAGAGAGAGAGAGAGAGAGAGAGAGAATGCAAGATGGGCATAGAAAGGTCAATTTCAAATAATGTATACTTAGATTTGTTTGTCTGTTTACTTATGAAATTACTTAATGTATTGAAGGCAGTGGTAAGAAATTTAATGACAATACATGCATTCTGGACTGGCCAAGCTAGCCAGCCATTCTTTGATCTTCATATAGTGGGGGTGAAGGCTGGATTGATAACTAGTCAATTATACTAAGGTAGAGTAGTGAGTGTTTAGGGATATGATGTGTGTGTTTGTACAGTTCCTCATAACATCCCAATCACACATCTATGCATACACACATAAATACACACACATACATACATAAACACACTCTAAACACTCGCTATGTTAGGGAAACATCAAGGAAGGATCCTGAGCATTCAATGATTAACCTTTGGTATTCTGCACTTGATGTGCCCTAAAAATCCTATTTCTAAGAAGTTGTCATGGTAGGTATACACAAATGCATCTAGTACTATAGTGACTTTAAATGGAGGAGTTTATACAAATTTTGTGTAAAAACTAGTCCTGAGTTTATCTTGTAAAATACATGTCACAGCGATCCCCAACGTACAGTTGTGGACGTGTCCAGTAGACTGGGTCAGAGAGGTCATGTGAGGATGTGTTTGGGGCTGGCTGGCATTGATGTGCTGGACTCTGTTAGTTTAGATAAATCCTCGGCATGGGTTGTGTACACTCAGTCTGGATGGGACTTAATCACTTACTTTCATAACGATAGTTTGTTAAACTTGCAAATCATTTCATGTGAAAACAACTCACTTGTAGGTGTGGTAAGACTAGCTAGTTGCATATGACTCCACATTGTTAAGTGGTATATACTCAGTGTGATTCTTTCAGCTGTTTTGCTATTAGTATTTGTAATGCTTTTCATCTGTTTGCAAACTGTTGTACTGTTCCATTATCAGATCTAAATTACATGTACTATAATTTTGGCTTTATTTATTAATTTATATATTTATTTGCTTCACAGTCGCGAATAGATCTTATTTAACTGGCCATAGAGTATCTCGTGTAACCCACACACGTGTGCGAATGAATCTTTGAACTCATAGCATTTTGCCAGAGAAGGGATGGAGAGAATGAATTGCAGCTGCAATGTATGTTCATTACATCTACAACTCAAGTTTGAAGTGTGATTTAAAAATGTATCACTTTGTAGAACTTGTTATTCTGTACTTCCTAGTAAATGACACAAAGTGGTGGTGGTTCATAGACCTTAATTCATTCCTCTCAGGATAGCTCCAGGACTGTGGTAGTTTTATTTTTCTTCCCTAGGTGTTCCATTGACAATTGTTTTTGTTAGACGTGTGATTAGATTGTGGGTTGACTGGTCAGTGAAGTGGATAAGTGTGTGGGCGGGTTGGAATGTACTTGTAATGGCTTCCTCAACACCAAGTCAACTTGGACCTTATCATATGCATCTCAACTGAGAGTGTGTATGTGTTTGTGTGTGTATGTGTGTACTTTTCAAATTGAATGGGAAACATTATGTATGAATGATTGGACCAACTCTGATGCCAGAGTCTGAACTTATTTTTGTGGTTGTGATCAACTTATCCTAGAATTAAGTATTTATACCAGCTTCAGCACCTCATCATCATTATGTGCACCTTGGTTAGGCTGTGTTGCTCTCAAGTAACTAGTAGGCTTACAGGATATTGTGTAATAGAGGTGAGGGTGGGGGGATTCCCTAGTTTGCATTGATTCTGCAATACCTGGGACATGAGTACATGTGTGTCTACATGGCTAATGGCATGACATGCCTTATAAGGCATACACAATGTAATGTGTGTGTATATGTATGTGTGACATAATCCGTTACAAGCTGTCATAAGGTGTGGTGGTGTGCAGATTTTAATCATCTTGACCAACTCTGACAACAAAAATAACAAACAAGAATAATAGCTATTATATCAAGAAATGCTGTAACCGTGAGGAACCACATGTTTGGTAATCATTGCTAATAATGTCCTGATAATTTAAAGTGACTGAACTGAACATGTTTAGTTCTATCTTTGTATCCTAGCTCCATTACCACTGTATTTACATTGACAGCACTTTATTGGCACGGGCAATAACTCTTACATAAACTACGTATACATACGTAGCCCAATGTGAATCATACACTCAGAGTGTTTCAATGACTTGGAAATGTCCCTGAGGCACATGTGATATGGACAGATATAGTGACTATATGTGTGAGGGATTGAGAGACTGTTAGAGTGGATTTATATGTGTATGTGTGTGTGTGTATTGTGTTGTCTGTGTAGCCCATAAATATCTGTTTCCTGAGTGGCTAATTGAATTCATGAGGTATGAATGATGTTAAATCAACACTGTCATCTTGTAGGTGGGTGGAGTAGGAAATTTGTATGTGAGCACATTAAAAAGAATTTTTTTTCTCTTTACTATCAGTATTATAATATATATATATACCAGTATATTACTTCATAAGTACTATTGTATCATTAGAGATGATTATTGTATACTAAGATGAAATAAATTTAAAGAACAACACTCTCAAATCTTCCAATAACTTCTGTTTAGAATTTGTATGATTGCATATCTTTCAAGAGATGTCCAGAATGAGTAGATTGAAGATGAAATGTCATGTGCCGAAATTCTGTACTTTCTAGCTTTAGTAACGAATGGCTGTACGAATAGCCAGTGAGGCTGGAGCATGGAACATGGCATGACTTTACTGTCTTATGTATGAGTGGAAAAGACGTTTTAAATACCAAACATTGAAAACATTATAAAGGGCTGCCTCACACACACACACACACACATGTTAAACTTAATTGAGTTCACTCAATGTGTAGCAGGTATTTATCCTAATATTGGTGAATGTTTGTTGTCCTATTATTTATTTATTTTTTTTATTTTTTTTTGTGTGTGTATACAGGCTGGTTTATCTGCTGATCATTTAATTGTATCAAAATATATTGGATATATTGTCAACATTTTGTTACTTTTTATTGCAAACCTTCTGTCTTATTTACAATATTAATGGTCCATGTATTCTAATTGAATTATTAATGAAGTTGTAAGACATACTACAAATAATTATGTTAACATTGATTGCTATTGCTCTTAATATTGGTCATTTTGGGCACAAATTGAAACACTTGTTGGGAATGAACTAGTCTGTAGCAAAAAAAAAACAATTAATAAAAATAAAAATACCTATAATGGCACAATCCAGCTGGATTAGAATTATACCACATGTGATAAGGAATGAACATGTTACGCAATTCAATAAAATTACTAGCCAATAAACACTTATTTTTGGTGTACTGAATGCAAGTAGTTTATGATAGTTCACCAAGACACACATATTTATATTTAGGGATTTCTCTCCACCTGCAATAGACTGGACTTGCTTTATCCCTGCCTAGCCTGCCACTCCTTATTTCCATAAGAGGGTGGGGCTCCGCTCAGAAATGTTTAAAAATAGTTTTCTTCCTTTTATGTAATCAAGCTTGCGCGTTCTATTTGCGCCTCCTCCCTTTCGAGAAGAAGGTCCGAAGGTTGAAGAGTGAAGAAAGTTTTCTTTGTTGTGAAGGTGATTTGTTGAAAGGAGTAGCTACGAGTATTCTGAACTGAGCGGGGTTGGATACAGATTATAGCGAGGTAAGCCGAGGGTGTTAAATAGGTGAAGTACGGTCCTGGTGGTGCACTTTTGTTTTACATTATTGTTGTTAGTTGTCAAGTGTATAGCAACAGTGTACTAGTTTACTGCAACTATGTTTTAAGCTTACAAACATACAAAGTGAATGTTGATCAGGTTTAACACTAAAACACATCAGTTTTGGTTTTCTATGTGTGCCTTCAATTTTGTTGAAAGGTGGTGGGGGCTACTTAGAAACTCGTCCACAGTCTCTAGTGTTGTTTGGTGGATACATTATATTTTTCAGACAAGAGAAGTAGTTTTACAACTATTAGATGTACTATCTAAGCTTTCATAAAATATACAAGCATTGTTATATTAGAAGCTGCAGTGTACAGGCCAACTGGCATAGTGTTTGTGTTGCTAATGCAGCTATTTTTTGTGAGGGGAAGGTGCTGTGCAGTGTGTTAGTGTACATGTGTGTGAGTGAGTTTGAATGTTATGCATACAAGGTTAGTCCACGTATACAGTGTTTCATTTGGGGAGATCAGTTAGATGCTCGTCCCTTTTTCCCCCCTTGAATTTACTTCACCCTTCCCCTTTGAAATTTTATTAGAATTTGTGAGCTTAAATCATTGTATGTTTATTTAAGTATTGTCTTGTAAAAAGATATTAGTAAGTGAGGGTGCCCAGTGAAAGTTACTTAGAAAAAGTTGTCACTCCTATTTATGCACTACCCGTACATTCTCTCAACTATCCCTTTCTCGCCAATTATCTCTTCCATCTCATATATTATGTATGAAAGTTGTGACCTCCCCCCTCCCCCCCCTCCCCCTCCTTGAGATAGGGAAGATTAATCTCGTCCACACCCTTAGATTTATTCCTGCGGTAGACGCCAAAAAAATGTTCCGGATTATGTTCTATAGTACAACCATAAAATTATAGTTGTTGTTTGTTTTTTTATGTTTTTTTTTTGTTTGTTTTTTGTTATTTGTTGTTGTTTTTTACCATTGCGTTCCGTACCATTTGGCTAAATAGCCAACACTGTTTACTAAAACAGTAAATAGTTAAGCTTTTCCGTCGATTCACCGATATTTTCTATCTAGAAACTCTTCCGTAGCTGTGTATATCAGCAAGCTAAGGCCTTGTGTCACCCATTAAATGCTACGGGGATAGTACAAAGTAACTCGTACAAAAATCTTAACTTGCTTCAATGAAGCTTGCCAACCAAAGTTCCGATGGGCACACTGCTTTAATCTGGTCCGCACTTCGTAGATCTTCTAATAGCTACCATTGGACCTCCGGCTGAAATACATCTAAGCCTGTAAGGGCCTAACAACAAGAAAACATCAATCTTAACTTGCTTCAATGAAGCTTGCCAACCAAAGTTGCGGAGTGCGGTGGTCAAAATTACAATTCTACGTGAAACAACTTAGAATTGGACAGCTTCAAATTTTTTTATCCCAAAGTACCGCCTCAGGAGCCATTAAAAAAAATTGGAAAATTTATTTCATAAACGATTTTTTTATATTTCTTAGAGCGAGGCAAACGGAAGATGGGAACTATTAAAACCAGTGTTCTAGCTAGGATTTTCAATCCAAGTTGTGCAAAACAAAACAAAAAAACCACGTACATTTTTGCATAACCATTATGTGGTGGTGGATGTGTTAGTAAAGAAAAGTTAACAGCTACAGCAATAATGAACCAAGCGGTGTGGCACCACTCATAAGTCCTTTGAGAAAACTCTAATTGAAATGATGGTCAACGGAATGCAGTATTTTACCAAACAGCATACCAATTGTTTGTTTTTTCCCAGTTTTTATTTTTTATTTTTTATTTTATTTTTTTTAATAGTGAGACGGCCGTTCTGCAGAACCAAATTTGGAATTATTTTTTGCGCCTACTGTTAGTAAACCCCTGTATTAATGTTCCGTTTGTATGTTGAAAATATATGGCATTTTATTCCGGTTGGAATGTCACCTTAGCAACCGTTATTTACACACTATGAGGTCCTCTGATTAATATTTTTAGCCTTAAATATACGGTCCGCTCTTTTTTTTTTTTTTCTTTTTTTTTTTTCCTTCCATGTAACTGAAGTATTTCAGCCATACTCTTGGACATGCTTTTCTTAAGGCAGCTATATTTTTCATGATATTAGTTTTTTATCTTGTCCTTAATTAGTAAATAATCTATGTATGCTTTTTTTTAGTGGAAGCATTATTTAGACTATCAGTTGTTGTTGTTTTTTACAGAATGAATTTTTAAGCGTGATGCTGTAACTAATTTCGCCTGTGAGCTGATACTCTTCTTACTGGTGCTTTTATCATATTTCTTGCTGCCATTACTGACAAATTTGACGAAATGAAGCTGTAATTCTGCGTATTGTGTTTGTACCGTTAACGCTACGGGGATATTTGCAAAAAAGCACGAACAAAAATTTACCTTGCTTCAATAAAGCTTCAGACCGAAATTTTTATGGGCACACAGCTATGTATAACCAGGTCCGCACTTCATAAGTCTTCTTATAGCTACTGTCTTTTGTTAGCTACTGATGGACAACCAGTAGGGGGAAAAATCTAAGCGCGAGAAGGCCCTAACATCGAGAAAACATCAATACTATGCGGTAGTCGAGCTAACAATTCTCCACTAGACAACTTTGAATAGGACGGCTTCAGGAGCCTGTTAACAAAAAAAATCAGAACATAGATTTATTTTTTATATTTCTTAGAGCGAGGCATGCGGTGAACGCGAAAGATTAAAACGGTAACACTGTCGAATAGAATGGCCTTTTGTTGTTGATGTTGTTTTACCAAACGGTGAACCGTTTTTCTTTTTTGTTTTTTCCCTTTTTTTTATCATGCAACAGCCGTTCTACGGAACAGAATGCGGAACTTTTTTTTTTTTTTTTGGCACTACTGTGGTGTAGTGATGGAATTGCCTAGCAAATGAAATTTAGAAATTTTCTGTGACAAGGCTCATCAGCACATTTACTGGCAACTTAGAACAGCTAATGTGTCGGTTTTTGCCTTCAATACTCATCTATAATCACACACAAAACAATCACTAATATTGCACCGGAATGCATACACGTTATGATTGGTTGTGTTGTGGCAATCATAACAACCTCGGAGTATGTTGCTATGCAACCCAATTCAACCACGTATGTTGGCCAATACGTGTACTTTCACAAGATATTTTTTGTAGTCCTGATATGAAATATCATGTAATTTTATCTGTTGGAGGGAGGAAATAAAGGTACGTTTTCTACTCTAAATTATGCACATTACTAGCTTAACTGTGGTTTGGAGACCCACACAGTTGAACTTACGATTCAATTTATTTTTCTAATGTTTTAACTCACCAGACGAAGTTTCTGATTAAACTAGTAAATGAGAGGAAAGTGTCCAGTAACTGACTGTCAGCAGCCCTGATAGAGTACACGTCAAAAAGTGAACTTAACTCAATAACAAACATTAAGTATGTTACAGTAGGAGTCAAAAAAAGTTTCTAATTCCGTTCCGTAAAACGGCCGTCGCACAATTAAAAAACGGGGGGGAAACGGTACGCCGTTTGTTGAAAAACGGCCGTTTCGTTCGACCGCGTTACCGTTTTAATCTTTCTCGTTCACCGTATGTCTCGCTCAAAGAAATATAAAAAATCGTTTATCCAATAAAACGTTCCGATTTTTTGTTTACAGGCTCCAGAGGCGGAGCTTTTCGGGTTAAAAAAAATTGAAGCCGTCCTATTTGAAGTTGTCTCGCGGAGAATTGTTAGTTCGACCACCGCACAGTATCGACGTTTTCTCGATGTTAGGGCCTTCTCTGGCTTAAAATTTTTACTATAGTGGGGCAGATTGTGACACGATTGATCAAATGGTGATACAAACATCAAACTTTGCATGTAAACTTACTTTGGGTCATTAATTGGGAAAATAGCGTTAGCCATGTAAAAATTCAAAATGGCTGCCGTTCAAGATGGCCGCCAATTTTATGCATCGACCTGGATGTTTTTGATGTTCAAAACTTGTCAATAATAACAAAAAACTAAACAAAACTTTAATAGTGACTATGATAATGATTGTATCAGTCCAAGCATGTGCAACTGCACAGTGCTGTACAAGGAAGGTTGAAACGATAACATTTGCAGTTTCCACGACATTCCATCTTACATCCACACTTAGTCAGTTCTTGGCAACTAGTTGCAATAGGTGGAAGTGTAGTCCAGCAGGTCTTCCAAATGTCAGCTTCTTTCGTCCACCCCCAATCTGCAGGACTTAGAGTTTCAGGCTGGCACACTGTTGCTTGGCTCCATGTATATCCTGCTTGGTAAGCAGAGCGCTTCAAATGTTGCATAAGGGCAGCTTGAGTGGGTGGGATTGATTTATAAGATCTCTGCTTACGAGCGAAGAGCTCCAATCGTGCAGCATCCACACATTTAGCAGTACTGCTGTTCGAGAGACACCATATCTCTGAGGTGTATTGGAAGCCATCGTGCGTAGTGGATATTGTTGTTGGCAAAGAAGTAAGGTATTAATTCAGACAATGCATCTTTGTACAACACAAAATTTGCTTCCCTAAATGATCGTATCAGTGCCAAAATAATCAGCTCCATTGAAAGAATAAGGTACCAGAACTGAAATTGAGGGCTCTGAAGTTTGCGTAGCTCACACCAGTCTTCAAAATTGATTACTTGGTTGGAGTTCCCAATTGCCTCATTGCAGTAATCAGTGTATGCTCTCTTCATAAGCCTATACAGACTGGCTGCTGTTATTTGATGTGCTTGACGTGTTCTTGTGATGCCTGAAGCTGTCAAGAAAGACTCCGCAGTACCAAATGAGGTCACACCTGCATCAGTGAGTGCACTTGTCCATCCACTACCTTTAAGGAGGCTTCCAATTGAACTGAATGCAGCCATCTCTATGTGTAAGCCTCCAAACATCAGCACGAACTTGTCTTCAACATATTTCTCTGGCCAGTGCCACTATCTGCTTGGCTAGTGCATAGAGTGGCTGATCTGCACCGATGACAGGGGTTTGTCCTGGATTCAAGAATGCCACTGTGTCTCTGACCTTGTCCATCACATGCTTTATAGTGGCAACAGAATGAGCTTGATCACGAAGCAGAGGCAGCAATGCTATGATGCTGACTTCAAATGCTTTGCTTCTCTTCTGTGCCGCATGGTGGGCTGACCATGTCACAGTGAGAGCATCATCTACTTCTTCAGTGAGGGTCATCTTCTCAAGCCATTCATACTCATTTTTCACACATTGCCTTAGCAAGCCAGGGCCTTTGAAATACAAACTTGGGACTGTGGCTTGTGGAGGACCGGGGCTCTTATTTGTGAAGTACGCTGGTGGTATGTTGGTATAATATTCAGGCAGCTCTGGAACAGTGGCCGTTTTGGTACCTTCTCTGATTTTCAATGATTCATACACCTCACCTCTCTTATCTGCACTTGGATGCTGGAAGATGGAAATGCTTGTGCCGTGAAATGATGTGCTTGCTGTTGTCGCAGTCGGGTTATGATCTATGTTGTCCAAAACTGATGTTGTGAAAAGCTCCTTTCTTAATCTTGGTGGGCATACTACTCCATCCTGCACATATTTTGTGACTACTGCTTCTCCCAACTGTGCCGAAATTACAAGGACTCGATCATATGAAATGCTAATACCATTGTCATGGAGCATTTCAACCAGATGTCTTTTTCTGGTCCTTGCATATATGGCCATTCCTGTATACACAGGAAAAGGGGTCTCACGATCCTTGGAATGCCTTTGAGTTGCTTTTTCGTTTCTGCACCTACCATAGCAGTTGTACTGCAATAACTGCCATAGCAAGGTCTGTTTTAGAAGCTCCAAATCTTAGCTGTGATTTAATGTCAGCACCATGCTCGATCATGCACACAAACTGCAGAAGTACTGGTGGGATGGAGTTATCAATACACTGTTCATCAAAATTTCCATTGAATTTAGACTTGTGGTTGAGTATTTGGTTGCGCAGGATGCTAGCAGCTTTAGAGAGGATAATAGCATCACTGTAGTCAGAGGCTTGTGATAAAACAGTACCTATATCTTCTTTGAAGGCAAGCAGTACATCACGCCCTTTTTGTGTGACTCGAGCTCCGGCATCTGTGCCATTAATTTGTCTTTCAGTCGGTTGGAATGAGCATTTGGTGACTCCACACCCAGCTGTTCAAGTCGCTCCTTATAAATTTTGGCAAGATCTGCCAATTTGAACACTACAGGTGATGTACCTTCTCTGTTGTGCTTGGTCTCATTTATGTACATCAACAGCTCAGAAAAAGCTAAGGGGTGCGCCTCATTGCTACGTGAACTTTCATCACTATGCTCTTGGTCTATGGCTTTAAGATAAGCTCTTTTTCTGTTATACAACGCTGCCAGGCATGCAGGGTGGTATTTTAGTTCCTGTGCTATGACATAAGGTTGGGCGGTATACCGGTATTTAGTGGATACCGCGATTGTTTTCGTTTACCGCGGTACAATATTGCATTGCTCAATTACCGAAATACCGCGCCATCAGCACCGCACGTGCTCATTTTCTGGAGAACTGAGCTTAGTAGTAATGGCTGAGCGACCGGACCTGGTTAGAAAGCCTGGAAGCAAGAGTTGCGTGTGGAATTATTTCGGTTTGGAGAAAGGTACGAGCGGAGAAGTTACCGACACGGGCCATGCCGTTTGCCGTACTTGTTTCCGCAAAGTGGCGGCGAAGAACGGGAACACCACCAACTTACTGTCTCATCTACGGTCAACTCACACTAAATTGTACGCTGAAGCGAAGGCTGCGATGGAGTCTCGTCGACTGCAGGAGTCTCAATTACCGTCTACTTCTTCGACGCTACGGCCAATCAACCAGCCAACACTTACCCAATTGATTACAAGAAGCCAGAAGTATGAAAGAAAGGGTAAGAGATGGAGAGACCTGACTGATGCAGTAATTTACTATATAGCAAAGGATTGCCTGCCTTTACATTCTGTCGAGAAAGCTGGCTTTAAGAGGCTCCTCGCTGCTTTTGATGGTCGTTATGAGATACCGAGTAGAAACTATTTTTCAAGAACTGCCCTCCCAGAACTTTACACTGAAATAAGAGAGAAAATAAGGAGTGAGCTAGCTTCAGTTACTGATTTTGCTGCCACCAGTGATCTTTGGTCGAGTCAAGGAATGATTCCTTACATCAGTTATACAATTCATTTCTTAAATAAAGACTGGCAACTCCAAGCCCGATGACACAATCTCCACTTAGGTGTTTTAAAGGCTATTAAAGATGATTCCAGGTGTAGCAGGGCACTGGGATTGTGCAGGAAAATTGTGGCAGCATTCTCCGGCAGTTGGAAGAGAAAAAGAGAGTTTACAAAAGCTCAGATTAACCTAAATCTTCAACAACATTCCCTAATATCGGTAAGTTTAATTATCATGATAGTGACTATTGTTTTAATTGTTTTCTTTTTGTATAATGTAGGATTGTCCAACAAGATGGGGAACTATTGGAGTAATGGTGCAACGTCTTCTGGAGCAAAGGGAACCCATTCGCCTAGTCTTGGGTGTAGATCGAAAAACCTCTCACCTTGTCCCCACATGGCAAGACATCGACGTTCTTCAGTCTATCAATGCAGCATTAGAGCCTTTAAAGAATCTTACTGACCTTCTTTCAGGAGAAACCTATGTCACCGTGTCAGCTGTTATGCCGATAGTCAATTTGATAGAAAATGATATACTGAAGGAAGAGGACTCTGACTCCACACTCACAGGCGATATCAAAAGAAAGATTAAAGTAGATCTTCGTCACCGTTACAGTACCTCTTATTTGAGTGAAGAATGCATTAGTATTTTGAACATAGCATCCTTCGATTCAAAAGCAAATATATGAGTGCTGAAGATCTAGTTGATGTTGAAGCTAACCTGGAACTTGACAGCTCGAAAGTCTTACCGGTGCTTTCAACTAGTACTACAGATGAAGTTTCATGTGAACCACCAAAGAAGAGACGAAACCTTGGAAGTTTGTTTAAAAGCAGAGAGAACAAAAGAAGAGAAGAAGAAGAAGACGAACACTTGGAACAAGTTATGTCACCGCAACAAAAATTCCACGACGAATTGCAGAAATATAAAGCAGAGACCAAACTTGATTTCGAAGAAGATGCGTTGTTATGGTGGAAACTTAATTGTTCTAAGTATTCCGTTCTATCTCTACTAGCTCAAAAATATCTCTGCATTTGTGCTACAAGTGCAAGCTCAGAACGTGTATTTAGTACAGCAGGAAATGTACTGACTCCTCTAAGAGCTCACCTTACTCCTGACAAAGTTGAGATGTTAACTTTTCTTTCAAAGAACTTGTAGATGAACTGGACTTTTGATCATGTTTCTGTATTTATTTAGTTGATTGAATTATCATGTTAACATGTATACATTAAAACAACAACTAACGAATTGATTTCGCGTAATCATCCAGTTTGTAGTCAATACATAGTTATATTGCGATATTTACCCTACAATATATCGTGATACAATATACCCCAATATCGCCCAACCTTACTATGACATCTCCACCACTGATTTTTGCCAAGAGCTTTCCATCAGAGAGAGTTAGGGCACATTCATTTACCTCATTATTCAGTTGTTGTGTCATAGCATGTCAAAGTTCAGATAGTTGTCCTTTTTTCTCACACAAGAAACATTCAAATGGAGTAGGACTTCTCCTTCGGATATTCCTTATGCTAGGCAATTCATCTGTTGTTTCATCAGTTGCAGATGATGCTCTTTTCTGGGCTCTTTTTAGCATACTGTATCAAGCGACAGCTCTGGTGATATTTAGCATTATTCCTTCTCAAGGTTTGATCAATGCCCCCTCCTTCATCAAGTCTTGCTGGATCAAGCTTTATAGGTAAAGCATTCATTGCCTGAAAGAGTGGAACATTGGTGGCAATATTAGTATAGCCATCCTGCTCTGGTCTATAAGAGCTTGGAGGTGATTTCATCTCTTCTTTCTTATCTTGTGGACAGAGGCAACATTTTGACCAGTCAGTCTGCCATTTGCTAGATACTGGAGTAGCCATGCCTATTAAAACACAAACACACACTACACAAATACAAGCGGACCATCAATAAACTCTACTCCATCAGCCACTGTACTATAGACTTAACTGAATCACTCAGAGAGAAATAAACACATGGTCATAGGTCAAAGGTCAATTAATAATGACAACCCACAAATTAAAATTAACATCATACATGATCACTTATGCATCATTGTTGTGCAAATTATATTAGCATAGTTAGAAACAACAAAAAATTGACTGGAAAAGTACGTGAAAAATTTCACAATTGACAGCCATCTTGAATGGCAGCTATCTTGAATTTTTACGTGGCTAATGTTTTTTCTCAAATAATGACCCAAAGTGAATCTATATGCAAAGTTTGGTGCTTGTATCACCATTTGATCAATTGAGCCAAAATATGGAATAATCTGCCCCACTACTACTGGAGGTCCATCAGTAGCTAACAGAAGATCTACGAAGTGCGGACCTCGTTATAGCTCTGTGCCCGTCGGAACTTCAGTCTGCAGCTTTATTGAAGCAAGTTAAAATTTTATACGAGCTTTTTTGCACTATCCCCGTAGCGTTTAATGGTCGACACAAGGCCTTAGCTTGCTGATATAGCTATAGAAGAGTTTCTAGCTAGAAAATATCTGTGAATCGACGGAAATGCTTCACCGTTTTTTACTGTTTTAGTAAACGGTGTCGGCCGTTTAGTCAAAACGGTACGGAACGCAACGATAAAAACTACGGTAAAAAACTACCGTTTTACAACCGTACTACGGAATGGAATTCGAAACTTTTTTTTGTCTCCTACTGTATATGTATAAGGCTATGTATAACATCACTATTCCTTGTTTATTGATTAGTGTTCACTTCAATGGAATTTTTTAAACCATTGGTTCGAAATCTCAAAAATATATATGGTTAGTAGCTGGCTGCATGGGTATCTTTACCACAGAATGTATCTTAGAGGTGTTGGTAGCTGATATTGTGATGTGTATATAACTTTCCATCTTGTATACATGAGTTCATGTTTTTTTTGTCATTGGTTATTATTGCAGCAATATGAAAGTGTTATTGGCAGTTTGTGGATTGGTTTTAGCCAGCACTCTGTGTAAGTTATGTAGCGTACATTTTATATTACTTTACACCATTATGTATGCCATGATGTAGTACATAAGGAATTGGGAGTGCTACACATAAATTTCAATGGCAAGTTTCATCAAGTCCGAAAGATTAGTGTCAGTAGGTGTGCTCCGTAAGAGAGTCTTATAAGTTTCCTTTTTCGAAAAACTGTGTTCAATAGAGGCAGTGGTGACTGAGATTGATAGACTTACTGAAGCAAGCTTGCTTAAGTTAGGAAATAATGTTGCTGTCATAATCATTAGAAACGAGTTCTTTAAGTTGGGCTTTCATGCTAATGCTAATTCTAGGTCTCAGAAAACCCTACATTAAGGTATAACACATAACTAGTGGAATACGTTCATCTAAATCGTGTTTGACAGTTGCGAAATTAAAAAAATTCAAATTTACTGAGTCGTGTACTAAGTAGCTGGTGATTTTATGAATGTCTATATCAACAATGGGTTAAAACAATTAATGAGTACTTAAAGTCTACAGTAGGTGCCAAAAACAGTTTCAGATTCCGTTCCTTAGTATGGCCGTAAAATGGTAGTATTTTTTTGTTGTTGGGAGTTTTTTTTTCATCGTTATTTATACCACTACTTTTCGTACCATTTTGACTATGACCAACACCGTTTACCAAAACAGTCGATAAACGCCTATTTTTTTTCTAGGTAGAAACTATTCCAGAACTATATCAGAAAGCTAAGGCTTTGTATCACTCGTTAAATGCTATGGGGATAGTGCAAAATAACTCTTACCAAATCTAACTTTCTTGGTGCCTACTGTATGTCTTAGTTTGCCTGCTACGTCAAGGACATACTACTACTGTAATTGAAAATATAACAGTCGATAAAAATAACACAAGCTACCCTCTTAACAATGCTATTATTGATTGTTTGACTCTAGGGGTAGATACCGTATAAAAATTCACCAATAGTCTTATTCACCTAAGATAATACCAACTATCAAAAAAAAAACTGTTGAGCCTTAGGCTTATGGACTAAATAATTGGGAACTATAGTTTGCATTATCCAAGCTTTAGGAGCTACAGTATTCACCATGACAGATAAAGTGATTGAATTAATTAATTATTTCGGAATGAGTACTTATTATTTATACCTGAGTGCTGATGGTTAATAAGTGTTGGATTGCCTAATTTTTCCCAATGTATATTAATTGATAATTTAATTTAAACCTTTTTTTTTTTTTATGTATCCTAGATTGTAAAGCAGCGCCAGAGATTCAGTCAAATGGTGTGAACACTTCTCAAACACAATTCTGTACTGGAGATGAGTTAGTCTTCACTTGTACATTACTTGTGTCAGGATATGATTGGGTAGTTCTGCCATTTCTCAATGGAACTCCGGGTAATGGAAGAGTTGCATTAGATACCACTGACACAGTAGGTAACTTCACTGTGTCAGCCAGTGGCATAGGACCTACAAGGACAAGTACATTACAAGTAACTGCATTCCCTGGACTCAATGGAGTTAATGTTCTATGTAGAGATTCTGGAGATCCTGGTAGCAGTCAGAGTGTTAACATTACAGTATTTGGTAAGACATCTGCAGTTCTTGAGTTATTGTTAGTTGAAGTTCATTATAATATAATATTATTACTCTCCTTATCACTCAATTTTCTTTTTTCTTTTCATAAGTGCTACTAGTAAGCTCACATATTTTTACTAAACATGATAGTTGTTAATGCCACTTACTAAGTCACATAAATGCTTCATTACCATTCATAAATTGAACTATACCCATTGGTTGGTAGCTTCAGGGTCGACAAGTAAGGATGGCCGCACACCGCCTACGCAATTTTTTGTTGATGGTTTCTATGCACGATCACTACTATTGTATACTTACAGGGGCTTCTCCACTACAACACAAGGACAAAGTACCTGCAGCAAGCACCGCTCACTAATTTTAGAGCGAATCTAAAAGAAATATTGAGACTAGTTATAAAACTTCGTAGCACTTTTTTGGAGCGGTGTGGTGAGGTGAAGCTCCGCAATTTGGTGCACTATTAGCCAAGCCGATGCCCTACTGCAAGACAACAAATTCTTTTTCATTTTTCAATATTCAGTGTTTCATCCAGACATTCTTGCAAGGGGGGGAAAAATAGAGTTTTGAAAATGTAAGGGGGGGCTGGCGGCACTGGTCACCATGGGAGTGAAATAGAATTATTGGAAGGCCTATGTCCTACATTAAAAAAACATAATCTTATCTAATGAGGTCTGCATATGTCAGATCCTGACAAGTTAATTCAGCTACTCATTTTCACCTCCACCGTCTAGCAATTTTCAGTCAACTGTGACATTCACTATTTAGATGCTTTTCACACACTATTCAACTCTGACTCTCACCTCCCCTTAGGTTTATCACACGTTGATTCACACTTACGGTTGCTGGCTGGCTATAAAAAGGCCAGCCCTCAGCTCACCGTAGCAGTTGTTGAGTTTTGATCTATACAGATTCTACAACTTCCAGAACCAGAACTCTAAGCACTCGTAGTCCCTGACAGCTTAAGATAGTCTCAAATGGATATTCGCTCTTTCTTCTGTGGTGCAAGCTCTTCAAAGTCACCTGGCCACTCAAGTAGCAGTGACACAGAAGATAAAATTGACAGCAATCAATCTGATACTGAGTTTTTGGAGCCAAGTCCTGCCAAGAAAAGATTAATTGTCCATGAGAAGCATGCAAAGGAAAGATTAACTACACATGAGAAAAGCAAGAAAATCACTGCAAGCAGTCGAAAATACAACAAAAAATGGGAAGAGAGCTTCAATTGGCTGATGTTTGATAAAAATTTCCAAGGAGCTTTTTGTAAGGTTTGCAGGAAGAGAGGAATTTCTCTTCAAAGAACAGGAGGAACATGGATCTCAAAACCTTTCACGAACTGGAAGAAGGCAATAGAGAAGATGAAAATTCATGCAAAGAGTGATATTCACCTCCTATCATGTGAAGCAGAGATGGCTGCAGCTACAGCACTACAAGAAGGGTCAGTCATTCAGTAACTCCAACAAATTAATGATGAGGAAAAGTTGAAGAACAGAATGGCCATTAAAGCTCTAATTCGTTGCACCCATTTTCTAGCTCGTCGCCACATTCCCCACACAACAAATTTTGATGAACTTATTGATCTAATCGTAAGTTGTGGTGCAGAAGATTTAAAGGGGTTCCTTGAAAGAGCTAGATTAAATGCAACCTACACATCTAAAGTTGCTGTTGTTGAATTTGTTGAGGCAGTTGGCTTATGGGCTGAAGAATGTTTACTGAAACGGCTTCGCCAAGCTTCCCATTTCAGCATAATGGCAGATGAGTGCACTGATGTGACGACCACAGAAGAGCTTTCAATTTTCTTCCGCTGGGTGAACATGGACGGTCAACCTGTTGAGCACTTCTTGGATATAGTTCCATTGAAAGCTACTGATGCAAAGACTATTTATTCTGCCCTTGTTGAATTCATGAAAGATAAAAACATACAGATTAGCAAGCTGGTGGGTATGGGATTCGATGGAGCAGCTACTTTCTCTGGGAAACACAATGGTGTGCAGAGTCTCCTGAAGAAAATTTCACCTCATGCACTTTTCGTACACTGCCATTGCCATTTGCTACAGCTAGCATGCGTTCAAGCAGCTAATGCTACCAGTGGGATAAAACATGTGTACATCACACTCACCACCCTCTGGAAATTTTTCCACTATTCTCCTAAGCGAGCTGAGAGTCTCAAAGCAGTACAGCAGGTGCTTGACTTACCTGAGCTGAAAGTTGTGAAACCATCAGATACTCGCTGGCTGTCCCATGAACGCTGTGTGAAGGCAGTCAAAGCTAGCTACAGTGCAATTGTGACTGCTCTAAACAATATCTATGAGCAGACACATGCACCTGAAGCTCTAGGTATCAGTAAAGCCTTATGTAGGCCCTCAACTTTAGTGGCCATATACCTCCTTGATTATGTTCTGCCACAAGTGGCGAAGTTGAGCAGAGCTCTCCAGACTGAGAGAATAGACTTGACAGCTATCACCCCTCTTGTTGATGCCACTCTCAATACACTTGATGATGCCATGTTACCTGCTGCTAACTGGGTATTAGAACTGATGGATGCAAAGAATGAGATCGAAGAAGTCACTGACATCACGTTAACCACGGAAAGCATTGCTACATTCCAAGGACAAGTGGCTGAACCGTTTATCAGGATGCTGAAGGCAAACATATCCAGCAGATTTATTTCACAAGATATTGTCTCTCATTTGGCATCTTTGATCCGAAGAAAGTGCCAGCTGCTGACTCTTCTGACTTCCATACATATGGTGAGGACTTAATAGATGTACTATTAGCTCACTATGGTGCAGAGCTGCCTGCTAAGACTGCTGGTGGAGATGAATACACCAAAGAAGCTCTTATTTCCCGCGAAACCCGAGAGGAGTGGAAAACATTTCGAAGCTACTTATCGAAGAAGCCGAAAGGTAACCTGCACTTGCAGTTGAAAGAGCTCACCACAAGTGATATGCTTAGTGAAATTTTTCCAAACATTAGCACCCTGGCAAACATATGTCTATCTATCCCTGTCAGCACTGCTTCAGTGGAAAGGAGCTTCTCCAAAATGAAACTAATTAAAACACGAATTCGAAATCGAATTGGGCAATCACAATTATCCTATTTGATGAAAATAGCCATGGAGACACCCGAGACGCTCTCATCTACACAATTAAATGACATTATTACAGTATGGAACAAAAAACCTAGACGAATTGCTGTGTGAATATTGTTTATTATTAATTTGGTTTACATTTTTCTCTTAATAAATATCGGTTCTTTCAAAAGGGTGGGGGGCACTTAGAATCCAAGGGGGGGCATTTAGAACCCAAGGGGGGGCAAATGCCCCCTTTCGCCCCCCCCTAAATGAAACCCTGATATTATTTTATGATTTATTCGCTTTTTTTTTCCTTTTTATAAGATGCTGAATAATTCAAGTTGTGGTGCAGTTCATTTTATTCCACTCGCAATTCTTATGAATTAGCCCCGCCGCCATTTCTCGCATACGGGCAGTGCGCGTTGCTATGTGTTGTCACCCTTAAATGAACTAGAATTGTCCTCAGCTGAGGTTGTAGTGATGGTAATAACTGATGTAGCTAATTGCCTGGCTTTTTTTAACTATCTTTTCCCTTAAACTTTTTTTTGTAAAGAAAATGGTAGTACATCGACGTAACAATATTTTATTATATATACATGTATATATGCTATAAAATACTATTTCTATGGTGTTACTTGTGTCCAATAGCTTGCTATTATTTTCTTAGTGTGTTTTCGTGATTTCTCCTTCATACTGCACACCGACTTTGGAGTGAATCTGAAGGAAATATCATGGCCCCGATGTAAAATTTTGAAACAACTTTTTGGAGCGGTGCGGCAAGTTGGAGCTCCAGAATTTTGTACGCCGCTAGCCAAGACGATACTCTAGGGCAAGACGACGAGTTTTTTTCCATTTCAATATTACTTTATGATTTATTTACATTTTTTTCCTTTTATAAGATTTTGAAAAATTCAAATTGTGGTGCCCTTCTTTTTTTTTAGTGTTCTACGCGTGTGCAAAAAATATAGTCGTTCTCATTATTTGATTCCAAGAAAAACTGATTCAAAATTGGATACTTCTATTCCACTCGCAATTCTTAAGAAATAGCCCCACCCCCATATCTCTTACTAAGAGTACACAATTTTTTTTTTTCAATTAGTTTGTATTGGTTCTAAAAAGAGCCCGCCTATATCAAGAGTAAACAAACATCAATACAACAATAACAAGAGAGTCAGAAGAAAGAGCAGTTTATTGGAGATAGTGAAGGTATTAGATCTGCGGAAGTCTTGCTCAGCAGAAATCGAGCCTGGTATAATATCCATCTGCTTGAGTTCAGGTTCGCAGAGTCCAGAGAACAGTCCAGAGAACGGCTACTGGAGGAGGGACAGCCTGGTGCACCTTGCCCTACTCACTATTACCAAATGGTGCCACCCACGACTTTTTATCAACCTATGCTGACTACTCAGTCACCAGCTGCTGTACTGGCTTTTAAACCAGATTTTTAATCTGATTTGCAGGTGCTGTCCTGTACTTGTTTAACCACAATAACTGAAGTGCTCTAGAAGGGTTCTGCCCCTAACTGTAAAAAGAGTCAGACACAGAAAGGTCGCTAGAGAAAAAAGTCAGCAAAAAAATTGCCAAAAAAAGTCTGGCTAAAAGTTGCACAAAAAAAATCTAAAGTCTTCCAAACAGACTTTAGAAAGTCCTTAAAACAACTTTTTTGACCCTTCAGTTAATTGAGGTCCTTCAATTGCAATACTCATTAGTCTTCTAAGATTGATGTCACTAACTCTAGACCTGAGACGATTTTAATCAAGTGGGTGTGGTTTCAGCAAAAGTGGGTGTGGTCAGACAAATGTACCTACGATATTTTTTTGACACTGCTACTACTTATGTGTGATTAAGTTACAGACGACATTGAGGGTAGGGTCAATTAGTGTCCCTCTGATTGCGCTTAGAGTCCCTCCTATTGCGTTGTTAGAGCAGTTGCTACATTCTAAATTAGATAGGCACTGTGCAGCCGTTGTGAACTACTGTTTTTAGGGTCCCTCAGGCCTTAAGTAGTGCCCTCGCTGCGCTCAGGACATAAAAGCCTAAAGCTTCCAAGACCCTAAAAGTGGTCGGAGGCGGCACCTAACTATTATATAGTTTGTCAAGTTTTCATCTGAAATCTCTGTTTCACAGTCTCACGGTCATGACTTGACCATATTATGTAGATAAACTGTTTTTTGCGACTCGACAAAATTTCCCCCCCCTCCTTCCCCCCCCCCCCCCCCCCCCAGCGAAAAATCTGATAGAGATAGTCACACATGGCAATAAATACTGTTGATCTTACGTTATTTTTTGTTTGTTTTGTTTTTGTTGTTGTTGTTGTTTTCTACTATAAATCAGGTTCTTGAGATCGTTTAGCACTTTGCCATGAATCCTAAATATTGTAATAGATTCTAAACTCCCCAAGAGAGAGTCATTTTACTAATTCTATGACAAAGTGGCTGTAGAGCATAATAGCATTAGAGCCACAACCACGAAAATTCCAGAAGTTATCCGTGGTTGCCACTTGGGCAACCAAGTTGAATTTATCTTAGGACCACATCTGAATACAAATCAGCAAAACTTTCATAAGTGCTGCTCATAAGAGCACATATTTTTACTAAAATGATGCATGTATGCTGCACGTGAAAAGCTGCTATGTACAGTAGAAGACAAAGTAAAGTTCCGAATTCCATTCCATAGAACGGCCGTCGCACCAATTAAAAAACTGTACGCCGTTTGTTTAAAAACGACCGTTCCGTTCGACCGCGTTACCTTTTTAATCTTTCTCGTTCACCGTATGTTTCGCTCAAAGAAATCATTTTCCAATAAAACGTTTCGATTTTTTGTTTACAGGCTCGTGAGGCAGAGCTTTTCAGTTTAAAAAAATTGAAGCTGTCCTATTCGAAGTTGTCTCGCGGAAAATTGTTAGTTCAACCATCGCACAGTATCAATGTTTTCTTAATGTTTGCGTAGAGTTCTTTTTAGCTTTCAGAGCGTCTCACAGCCTGTCTTGTCGGAATCCTTGGCTACTCTACTCCATGTAGTGGTAAACTTTCAACCAGAGGTAAGCTGTAGACTGCATGCACTATTCTCAAAGCTATGCCTTTTTTTTTTTTAGCTGCTTGTTTGAAACTCCTCCCATTCCCCGTTTATTGTACTTTGAGAACGAGAGAGAATAAAAAGCTTGACTTTCCAAGGCACGCTTGAGGTCTTTAAGTTGTTTCGGCATTTGAAATTTGGCGTAGACTTAGAGGTCACTAAGACTAATTCTGCAAAAAACAAAAATAAGAGAAAGAAAGAATTTTTCCTATGACTTATTTCTGGAGCCTATATCTCAATTTCAATTTTTGCGTGAAGTGCCCCCTTTTCCCATAGACTGTCACATATATTAACACACTTTACCTGTCAGAAACCCACTGTGATTGTATCATTCATTATTGTATGCATATAAACTCGCCTTGTATCAGGTTTCAATTACAGTTATGTCTAATTAGCTTATAGTTCACCCTCAGATCTCTAGTAAGTCCAAGTTGAGTTGGCACGACCTGAAGTGCGGTAACTGAGGAATGCAATTAGTACTTTACCGGAAGCAATTTAGTCATGTGAATCCAAGTCAATTAAGCGCAAATGTCAACGTTGCAAGTGAAAAAGGGGCGGTTATGCAGGTGATCATTAATTCTGTATCTATTGTAAGAAAGAAATTTAGTGAAGTTCATTGAGTTTTTCGGGCGCTGTACAGCTCATCCCGTCTGTTTTCGGCTATATTTATGTTTCTTACGTGCAGGTAATGTACAGCAGATGGAAAACGCAAACTGGTGGGCCGTTCTTCTAAAGAGACAAGATTAAAAGCAGTCGATTCTACCTACCTTGTCCCAAAAAGTATTCTGATATTCACAGGATTCAGCAGTACAGCACTGTAGCTAAAGTTATTAGACTTCCTTGTTAAATAAAATTATCAATTGTTTATATGAAAATTTATGAGATGATAGATTTAAGTAGTACACATATTTTACAAAATATAGTTGTGATCCGAGTTGAAGGTGGAGTGCAACCCAAGTTGGTCCTAATCCTTACAATAAACGGCATCTAGTAGTGAAGAAAAAGGAATTGGCATAAACACAGCTTTGACAAGCACACAATTTAATGACAAAAAGGCTGTATTACAAGTTGCTAGCTAAATGATAGTTACACTCTCTGAAATATATTGGCTATACAGCATTTGTTATTGAACAGGTACACAAATCATCTTACCAACATCCTATCAGGTGGTCCTGTACCCTCTGCGACAACAGAACACTCCGACTATCCTGTTTCCACACTCGCAACCTAAGCTAATCGTGATACAAAGCTAGAAACGCAGCAATCTGAGAAGAAGCCGCTCATTGTTTACAAAATTCTTAATGAAGACAGTCCGCGTGATCAATTGAGCCATACCGCGTGACTAAAAACTGGCGCGTTTTGAGCGAGAAACCTGTGGGGTTTTTTTTCTATTCCACTTTCCCTCGGGTTTTGGAGTATACTGAGGAAATACTTTTAACTGCTTGGGCATGAGCTTTCTGATGGTGCAAACCCCAGATTTCGTTCAAAAGTCATTCAAGTTTTTTTCTGGCCAACTCAACTTGGACATACTATAGCTTGGCTACAGCTGAGTTAGATTAGACTTAGATTTGGTGGACAATTGTCACATCCATAGCCCTGCGTGGGATAAGCTCTCTGAGAACCAGCAGTTGGGCCTTTTCTGAGTTACCCTCTGTGGCTGGGAAATAACCGTGTGCTGATGATTTTGGTTGCATTGAGGGCTTGCACCTTTAGTGCTTCATTTATTGTAGTGTAGCACCGTGGTGGTGCACCTTCTCAAATTTTTTTAGATACAGTAAGTATAGTTACAATATCTCTTAGAATCAATGATTAAATAGCACTTACTGTCCAAGTGCACATTATGTATGTAAAATACATTAGAAGACAAAATAAAGTTTTGAATTCTGTTCCGTAGAATGGCCGTCACACAATTAAAAAACGGCCTTTCTGTTCGACTGGTGTTACCGTTTTAATCTTTTCTCATTCACCGCATACCTCACTCAAAAAGAAATATAAAAAATTGTTTATCCAATTAAATGTTCTGATTTTTTGTTTACAGGCTCCTGAGGCGGAACTTTTTCAGGTAAAAAAAATTTTTTTTAAGTTGTCTCGCAGAGAATTGTTAGTTCGACAACCGCTCAGTATCGATGTTAGGGCCTTCTCGGGCTTAGATTTTTTTACTACTGGAAGTCCATCAGTAGCTAACAGAAGACCTACGAAGTGTGGACCTGGTTATAGCTGTGTGCCCGTCGGAACTTCGGTCTGCAGCTTAATAAAGCAAGCTAAATTTTTGCACGAGCTTTTTTGCACTATCCCTGTAGCGTTTAATATAACCACTTCCTAATGTTATTCACTCTGTTGGTATTTATTGCAACCAAGTTCAGGAATCACTAGTAATTACTGGCACTCTGAATACCATCTATTCTTGTGATGTCAATCAATAACCTTATACATACATAATGCCTTTTAGTTAGCGCTTCAGGGTCGACAAGTCAAAGTAATCATCTTTAAATTATAAGTGAACTAGAATTGTCCTCAGCAGAGAATAGTCTGATCTCGCTATTGCTATTGTAAAATGTATAGAGCGTGATACCTCGAGAATGAACCTTCCAGATGATACTCTATTCCAGAAATAGAAAAGTTTGATTCTACACTTTTGTCTAGCATATTAGCTCAACTGGCAACAACACTTATGCAGCCAGGAAATGCTGGCTTTAGCATTGAATTTTTTTTTTTTTTTTTTTTTTTTTTTAGTTGATGGAAAGGGGTTTTTTTCTCTGTATTTATAGGTTAAACTGCAATACATTTTTAAAATCCCTTAACTGTAACTTTTTTTTATTAAGAAGTAATCATTCATGATCATTACCATGCATAGAAAGAAGAGGGCTAACAGTCATGTAGTAAGTAAGCTGCCATTGTTTCGAAGTATGTACGTATCAAGGTGTGGCATTTCGTATGATTAAAGTACATGTAAATTTATTCAATGTTAAAATATTTTTGATAAGTAGTACTGAAGAAGTTGCTTAGCAATAAAATAGGTAGTGCATATAATTAACTGCTTGTGCTCTTTAGACAATGTAATTATGAGGTGGTATTAACTTGTTGTTTTGTTTGTTACATATCTTCTTTTTTTTTTCAGAAAAGGTTGTGATGCAGGTTTTTTATGATTATTTTACTTTACCTCTAGTTTTAATCGTCATTGTCATCCCTTACCTGATAGAGAATCAATCACATGTCATTTTGTGTTGGAAGTTGTAGTACCACAGTAATTACTTAGTTTAACAAAAATTATAGCTACATGTATCCTTCCCATATTTGGTGACCTTGATTCACGCTGCCATTACCACTGCTCTGACTGGTAAAACTGACATGTCGGTAGTCAGCCCGAGATTTCACCATTATTTCTGCCTTCGGACCCAACAGTGTGGTTCACCCAAGTGGAATCTGCCTTTGCCACACAGAAAATTTCCCTATAGAAAACCCAATTTGACCATGTTGTGGCATCACTCTTGCCTGAAATAGCAGTGGATATCAGAAACCTCATTCTTCATCCACCAGTGAATACCCCTGTGATGTTTTGTGCGTAAATATAATTCAGCAAACAGCCAAATCTGAGCAACATCTGTTGACAACAAAGAGACAGGAAGTCCACAGAGCTGTTAAGACTAATGGAGCAACACATGCCACTATTAACAATGCCTTCATGAGGGAAACTACAGCTCCCAATTCAAGCTGGAATGGTCTTGGCTTCTACTGACAGCTCTGTCTGCCTATTTCACCTTGCACAACTGTCTGATAAGATACTGGAGGTGTCTGTGCCTTCCTCCATATATTTCGTTGCTTTAGTTGACACTATCTCCTCTTCTTCCCTCGCTTCAGAAGTAGAACACCTTCCCACTCAGGTATCTCAGCTTCAGGAGGCCATCCAGACACTTCACAAGCCCAACCTTACATTAGAAGATCTGCTTCCAATGTTCCCATCATAACTTCAGTCAGCCAGCCTAGTCTGAGCTAGTCAGAGTTTTGTACTAGTGGTTGAACAACCCTGTATTGTTCAACGAGTAGTGCAAGACCTTAGCTTGCAGTTATGGGTATTCCCTTACAGAATACTGCATAACTCTGTAGCACTTATATTGGCTTTGGTAAGCAGTTCTAATGCACAATACTTTCACACAACTGGACATAACTACAAAAGACTTACCTTGGTTGTTAGTCCAATGACTAATGAATTTTCAAAGTAAATACTCCGTTGTAAAATAGCTGTGGTACCGGACGTCGCCGAATAATTAGCACCGCTAGCAACTCCCGGTCCTTGAGGGTAGGGTCTGCCACCAGAGCTCAGCGTTAGCTAGGCTCTCCGCAGGTGAGTGACCTCAATTATTTTACTATTTTAAGTTTAATTAAGAATCACATCCGGAGACCTAACAGTAAACGGATGGAAACAGAACTGAACTCAACTACACACGACACTCAAGTTTTTATAGCTCCCAGCAGGGCCAACTTAGCATGCTCGAGGTTGGTCCACTTACGAGCGACCTTTACCAACTCACAAGCTAAACACAATAGTACATAAGCAGTGATACAAAACTCAATCAAAACATATAAGTGCGTACACATAGGAATTCACTTCTTCTCTTCCCATCGGAGGGTGGACCCCACAATAGCGCATTGACTTACCACCGCCACTAACTCCAATAGAAACGAAACTCCAATAAGTTTTAACTGCACCTGCAATAGAATTAAGAGTGGTAAGCAATTCAATTTCTAGGATGATGCGGGTAATGATTGCTAAACTAGAGGTTTCATTTTAGTGAAGTTTACGACGGGGATGACCACTGAAGCTAGCACTAAAATGCCAGGGTCAGGTCAAAGTACAAAAATCACATAGTACAGTAGGAGTCAAAAAAAAGTTTCAAATTCCGTTCCGTACAACGGCCGTCGCAAAATTAAAAAACGGGGGAAAAACGGTACGCCGTATGTTGAAAAGCGGCCGTTCCGTTCGACCGCGTTACCGTTTTAATCTTTCTCGTTCACCGTATGTCTCGCTCAAAGAAATATAAAAAATCGTTTATCCAATAAAACGTTCCGATTTTTTGTTTACAGGCTTCAGAGGCGGAGCTTTTCGGGATAAAAAAAATTGAAGCCGTCCTATTCGAAGTTGTCTCGCGGAGAATTGTTAGTTCGACCACCGCACAGTATCGACCTGTTAGGGCCTTCTCCGGCTTAAAATTTTTACTACTGGAGGTCCGTCAGTAGCTAACAGAAGATCTACGAAGTGCGGACCTCGTTATAGCTCTGTGCCCGTCGGAACTTCAGTCTGCAGCTTTATTGAAGCAAGTTAAAATTTTATACGAGCTTTTTTGCACTATCCCCATAACGTTTAATGGTCGATACAAGGCCTTAGCTTGCTGATATAGCTATAGAAGAGTTTCTAGCTAGAAAATATCTGTGAATCGACGGAAATGCTTCACCATTTTTTACCGTTTTAGTAAACGGTGTCGGCCGTTTAGTCAAAACGGTACGGAACGCAACGATAAAAACTACGGTTAAAAAACTACCGTTTTAGGTCCGTACTACGGAACGGAATTCGAAACTTTTTTTTGACTCCTACTGTACATACAGTAGGGGTCATAAAAAGTTCCCAAAGCAGAGCTGTAAATACGTTGAAAAGTCACTCCTACGTAATTTCAAAATCGCCCGGTATACGTTCTAAAGTCGCCGATCGGTGGAATTATGTAGCGGAATTACGGCGTAAAAAACGCTCACTCTCTCCCGCTCTTAACGCTTGTTACGCGTGTAAACAATAATTCGCCCCACCCAGTCACCCGTGGTTTGACACTTATTGTAAGCCATTTCTATATTGTAGGCTAGCAAGCAGTCAGGAGAAACGATGCCGGCTAGCGAGTATTCTACGGGAGAATTGGCATCGGCTAGCGAGCAGTGTGGGAGAACCAGCGACGACTAGCGAACAGTCAAGGAACGACGACGACAATCAAGTGGCGGAGAACACGAGTAAAAGAACGGAGCAGTTCAAAGCAGCAACTGTAGCGGGCACGCTGGAAAAATGTCTTGCTGAGGCGCATACATAATTATCTAGTAATTAATGCGCACGTTAGCTGCAAGGATCTTACCGCAAAAATTTTGTGTTTACTTTACAGATTAGCGGTGGTGTCGTCGTAATACGGAGTAACTACGGCGACTTACGCTATCTAACCGCTTGCCAACTTTCTTTGATAACTCCGTTGAATAGCCGCTCCATTTTGGGGACTATTTTTTTTGACCCCTACTGTATATATATATATTATTCATTTGATACAGGAGATTATCACGAGTCTGTTGGCTTAGTATTTACGCGAGTGCCACAGGCACGAGCCTAAATACCGCCAATCAGACGAGTGATATTCTCGGGTATCCAATGGATAATAAATTTATTAGGTACTGCTCATGGCAATACCTTGGTAACAAGAAATTTACCTAGGGGGACGTAATAACCCAACGTAATAACTATGAACACAGGTGATATGGGAAAATATTGCCCTAAGCCACATCCTGTTTAGTTTAATGCATTTTCTATGTGGCAACAGTTATCAGGCTCTGTTCAATACCTAATAAATATATATATTGTAGTCTGAGATGTATCAATTGTTTTAGGTACAAACGACATCAAAGGATCAATAATTGTTTGTTTGACTCCAGAAAAAGATACTTACAACGTTTCTTGTGATTATGTTGAAGGCTGTAATCATAGTGGGTGTATTTTTAACATTGTAACGAAAGGAAATAATTTCACTAATGTCACAATAAAAGGAGATGAGTATCAAAATATTTAGGTTTCAAAACATGATAAAATTTTGGTAAAAGATTTGCGAGGAGAAATTGTTCAAAATGAATTGCTGGAATTAAGAGATTATGCCTCTCAGTGTGAACATACTAAAGGTTAGAGAAATATATTATTAACACAGTTTATTCCACCACATTTTCATGTACTATAGCACAAGACTGTATTATATTAACATCATCAATAGCAGCTGCACTAGCTACCATATTCATAATAACAGTCAGCATCATCATTGTCTTACTCATTCATCGGCACCGTTCTGGTAGGAAGTCTCTCAACATTAGGTATGAGTATCACTTTATAGAGCAGGAAATAATAATAGTTTTTCAATATTCCACAGATCATTGACAGCACCTAAACTTAAATTATATCAGAAGTCAGAAATTAATCAAGTGAGTATAATATTTGTATGCTACATTAGTCAAACCAGAACTCAGAAACTTGTAAACAATTATTGTACGTGAATATAGTTTAGACTACTTCTGTGTTGAGATGAAAAAAGTAATAATTTCATATGAAAAATTATTTGATATTATAATACTATAAATGTACTTGTACCATGATGCATTGAAACTGTCAAAGATCGCTCAATTCACATCTCAGTATGCACAGTTCTGTATAGCATAATGTCGTCTTAAAACATTAATTGTGACATACTGATTTGTCTTTGAATTTGTTTAGAAATGTGTCAACAATTTATCATATGATGTAATAAAAGTCACTTTTGCGGCAGCACAAACTGATGACTTAACATGTGATGTCAATCCATCTTACGACATTATTAAAGGAACAAAAGATCATTCCACAACTTCTCCAGCATTCCTTTATATGAAACAGTAAAATAGAGTTGTGTGAATTATGTGATTTTGTTTGTTGTCTTAATTGTATAACAGTTATTTCTTAATGCATTTGATGGAACAATATTGACTTGCTCCAATTGTGACTGCAGCAAATGTATAAATAGAGAGCCATAGCAAAAAAATAGTTACATTAACTCACCACTGAAATGTTAAGCTTTCAAAAATGATGATATTTATGAACTATCTAAACATATCGGTATACAGATGTGGGACACCGCCTACTGGATGAACTGGTAATGTGTTATTGGTACACTTGACACTATAACTTGTCCTTAAACATTCTATTCACCCATGCATTTATTGAGTGTGTGCAGTGTAGCACATTTTATTTATGTATCACCCATGGGTGGACTGGCTATGTATATTGCATAGCTAGTCCACTCCCTTTTAGTTACTCTCACCTTATGTTCACCTGCATCTTTGACATTGTATAACTAAAATATTAGTTGCATCTGTAACTTCCTGGATGCCCCTGAGTGTTTAGGAGGAGCTATTAGTTAAATGATCAAGAGGCAGGGGATTGGTTATAGACCGATTCTGGGGGCAGTCTACCATGCTTAAGGAACAGCGAACTTAATCTCCCACAATAATGTAACCAAATATTTCATAATTTCGTTATATTATTTTTGCATCACAGGACAAAAAGTAGAATTTCCTGTAATCATGTTTTTAGGAATTTCATATTTTCACAACCTTTCCTATACAAGATAGAGTTAAATGCTGCTTAGAATATTTCAAATTATATTTTATGACATTTAATAGTAATAAATGAGTACACTCACTTTGTCAGTGACAAAAAAGTGAAAATTCAAAATACCAAGCTTGTTAGCACAAAGAGAAAGATGAGGTGTGCTAGCTTACTCAAATACATAACCTCAAAACAATATTCAAGTACACATTGTTAGTGCCAGCATGCATTTTTATTGTTGTGTGTTTGGAAAACATCAAATGGTAGCATTGACATTAAGTAACTTGGAAGTTTTTCCCAAGAAGTTTGAAATAATTCCCAGCGCATAAATATGGTATAATATTTACTGAACAATGTGACCATATTATCTGTATATTCATGTTGCCTGTTATTGTAATATTTCTTAAAGGTCAACTTTACATAATGTAGAGCAGTTTTCCACAAACAAGCTCCTTATAATCTTCGTCAGTATAATTAAATAATAAGCAATAAGATGCATGTCCCATCTTTAAACCAAACTGTGTTGGCTGTGTGCAATTGAATATAATAGAAAAACTAGGGCTTCACTATAATGTGTTGACAATCAGTATGGTACTAATGAAACTGAATAGGGTAAGGTGTAAGGCTGTACATGAGAGTTATTTAATTATTGTAATCCTGATCTACTTTGTGCATGCTTTACTGGAATGTGTTGGTTTGTAAAACAGCATGTTTTGTAGGTCACCGCATGTTTTAGATTTTTATTATCTGCAAGTTGACATCACAGTTACATAAAATTTGCTTTCAATTTACTTGAAGTAGTTCACTTAAGCATATTGGGACATGTGTAATGGGGAAACTTGCAAGTTTGTTGTTTATAATAATGATTATCACTGAATTTCCTAGCAATGACAAAGTCCTTCAAAAATGTGTAATCTCTTCTTAAAATCTAAGGACTCACATGGTGTTCATTTCTGTTTTTATTTTTTTCTATTATATTGATATGACATGAATATATATTTTGGCATACTATTTTATAGACATGTAAACTAAATTAATTTAATACTGTTGGAAGGATTGGTGGTGCACAGTTCAAGAAAAATGCTCAAAGATATCAAAAGAGCATCATTCAGTTTCCTGATAATGCAATCATCCACTGTGTGGACTCTATTGCAAGGCTCACTGAACTATTTCAAGGCTTCTACAATACATTTATGATCGTTGTTAATTTCAAGTAGGAGTAATTGTATGCAGGCTCATGTATTTGATTAGTGAAAAAGCTATTGCTCATGGGAATCATTTCCATTTGATTCACTTTAGTCATTGCTACTTATTTTATGGTTATGTTTATTTTGATTTTTTTTTCTATGGCTTTACTTAGAATTTTTAGCATTTAACTAATTCCAGAATTGTATTTGCAGGAATCAATAGTTATTAATGGCTACATCCACTGTGTCTATGGCAATGTGAAATATTCAAGCACCACAAAGTCTTAACTTGCATAGTAGGTTTTTATTTCTAATAGATGGAATGCTTAAAAAAATCAAATAACATACAACCTTATAATGAATTGCCATTGATAAAATCAGCATCCATGGCTTTTGTTACAAAAATCAGATGAAGAGATATTTTTAAGATTAATAGAACCGTCATTGTAATGTTGAAGTTTTGGTAACTGAAAAATAATATCTCTGGGAAGTTTAATAATAACTCATGGCAATTAATTATTGGGTGCTTTATAAAATCTGTGTATGCCCACTATACTAAGCCAACCAAATTTAGAATCTCATTCAATCAGTATATTCATAGTCACTCTATGACCTATCCAATCCTCCATATGTGATAGCATATCTTGCCTCTGTATTATATAGCTTGGTTAGATCAAAACCCTAGTTTTTGCACCTCTCATCTCTAGATCAGGCTGTATTGACTTGCTGTAATTATATACAATTAGTCAGTTACAACACACAAAATCAGTTCCTCAAGTGAGCATGCAGTTATGGCTCGAATGAACTATTCTTTCTCACTATCTTATAAGAGTATGTAAAGATACTTAAAAGTCATAATTTTAGATATGCTATATGCATGTTGCTATGCTTCTGGAATGGATTGATTAGTAAATTCTACATGTTTTTGCAGTCAACCTCACATTTAGATTTTTATTATTATTAGTTGGCATAATATCACTGTATACAATTCAACTTCATTGCTAAAACCAAGAGACAGCAATATTATTTGATCACAGAAGTTGCAAACAGTGATACAGTCTTCATAACTTGCATAGTTATCACTGCTTAAAATCCATTATACTCACAATTTGCATAATCACTTCAGTTTTATTTTCTATTCATTGATTAATGATTACTTTGTGATACATTTTTCACAGACCAGTGAAGTAAATAGCTGACTACTTTATGTAAAGAATTTGTGCTGAACTCTTCATTTTTCTTACTTTATCACCCCCAAATTATCATCTAAATTTTCTCCTAGGGTAAATGACCACAAAATAAATGAAATAAATTGAGTAAGTGCTAAGAGCCTGTGTGCGGTAACTTTACTGTGAGATGTAATTGGATTTTGAAACCAACCAACCAATTAAACTTTGTGAGTTTTGATACATTTAAAATGTCAAATATTTTCAGTAATATTATGCAATAGCATATCTGATGTTAAAGCTTTTTTTAATGAGCTTAATTAGTATTTTTATATACATATTTCCAACTGTCCAATTGCTTCAAATGTGCCTGGAAATCTGTAACTCCACAACAATTAAACAATATAGTCACAGTCTAGTCCACAACAATTAAACAATAATAGTCACAGTCTAGTCCACAACAATTAAACAATATAGTCACAGTCTAGTCCACAACAATTAAACAATTAGTCACAGTCTAGTCCACAACAATTAAACAATATAGTCACATTCTAGTCCACAACAATTAAACAATATAGTCACGTCTAGTCCACAACAATTAAACAAGATTTCAACCTTTGAAGGCATTGAAATCTTGTATAAAAAGTTAAAAAATTAAATCAAGAACAACAAAATACAGCAGATGGAATAATGAGCTATTACTAAAGTATTAATGCAGACTGATGCATAAATTTCATGTCATAATCAGTTACAATTAAATATATTAAAAAAGTTAACATTTTATATCAAAGAAGCTTTAGTTTCATGAATTCATTTGTTTGACACGATTTTTTATGTTGCAGGTTTCAAAGAGAATTCATATTATTATAATTTCCATGTAATAAATGTTCTTATTATATTACCGTTGGTGAGTCTTTTTTCAATATCAAAAAGTGTGATACTATTTTGAAATACCTTACAACTTATAAAGTGAAATAATATGGACCCGATTTTTATGTGCAGAAACAAATTATTATCTTTGGCAATAGGTGCCCACAGTTTGCAGGACGCGCTAACCCTAACAAAACCACAGAGCATTTTGCCAGGCGCAATAACTAAACATTTTGATAGTTCAGGAACACGGCTCAGTTACGTACACTTGTGGTAAGATGACCACTCATTTCACTGAGTGCTGCCTAGGAGACGACAAAAAATGTTAACTAACCAAATCTCAAAGTCTTAGCTATAGAACAATCCTGGTGCATGATAGTCTCCACACCCTTACTCCACGTAGCGGATAGGAAAAGGGTCTGGCTACGCCAGACTGTCGTGCTATAAGTAATAGTTATAAACCAATACTGAGGTTTGTATACGATTTACAAACCCTGAGACACGTGGGCGAAGCCCGAGTGGCGTGTGTCTGTGAATCGCTATACAAACAAATTTTTATTTGTTTATAACTATATTTATATAGCCCGTTTATAACAAATAGCTCTATTTGTAGCTCTGTCCGGTCATTTTCAGATTATTTTTAATGGTTGCTAAGAAAATTATGTTAAAATAAATAAACCCTTAATAATCACACCAGGTCCTAAAATTAACGGGGTTCACCCCTTCATCAATAATAGGCCGTTTCGTTGCAAGTCGGACACGCTTAGGCAAGTATTCCCAAGTCCTGTCACATAATAATAGCCAATTTTCTCGTTCTAACAGCCAATATTATGTTCATTTGAACGTAACCTGACGTTTCCACTTCTCGCCACAATCGCTAATATTATAATTAATTAGGCCAAGAATGACTGAATCATGTTATTTTTATAGCTATGAAAACCTGCAACACTGAACGCACGTTATTATCTGGTGAAAAAGGTAATTTTAAAAGTATTTTTTTTATTCACTAAACCTATTTCTTTCTCTTTTTGTCATAAATACGCTGGTTTCCCATTGGAACTTAATTCATTGTATTTAGTTATGTTATTTCCTTTTTCGATAGCCATTTAGTTAGCTGCCACCTCTTAACAATTTATATATTTCAATATTTTATTTTGCGGAATAAAGTTCAAGGTGTCACTTTATTCTTTGATATGTATTATTGGACACCACATCTATAGTTTTTTCATTACAGTTACTAAGGCTAGTGGGCATGGCTTATAGTCCGCATACTTTTACCTATAGAGTCTCCACAAGGCTACGAACTGATCCAGTTGCTGGTGGATTAAAAGAAGTCGAGAAATGGTGAATGCGCTAAAAAGTAGGAGGTTTGAATTCTTTATTTTTCCTGGATAAGTGAATAAACTGTCTCAGCTGTGCTTCGTTCTGAGTCAACCGGTATGAGTAGCCAGCCTTATAGTGTGAGTTCTAGAGCGTGACAGATCTTACAACGGCGTCAGAATTAACTATAGCTAACAATTATTCATTTCTATCATAGAAATTTAATTGACCCGGTGGATGATTTCCCAAAAATAGGTGTAGCTATGAGAAAACTTACATACAATAGCTACGATAATCTATACTACTATAAAATGCTTAAACATTATTTTACAGAAACAGTTGAATAGAAAATAGTTCTAATTGCGTATATTATAAGGAAAGCTAGTGGGTAACGGATGATTTCGCTGCTTACTAATTGTAAATCACCACTTTTGCAAGCCATGATTTTGGTAGTAATTGCTAGTATTTCTTCTCTAATTGGAGCTGAACCAGGTAGGTAGCTTTAGAATAAAAAAATTGAATGTTTGTTTTATTTGTAGCTAATCATAGTATTGAAGTTGACTCCATCGGATCCACTGGTCATACCTGTGCTGACTCCCACTATTGTGTCTTGTACCACTACTGGATCTTTTACTGAATGGATCATTTTTGATGAGAATAATGTAACTATAAGTAATCGCACAAAGTTAAGCATAAACAAGTGGAAGTATGCAGAAGGTTTTACAGCCATTCAACACACGGATCAGTCATCTTTACTCATCTACACATCTAGTCCTGGTTTGTATTATGTTAATTGCATTGTGTCTGAAGATAGAAAATGCAGAAACATGTCAATAAAGTTGACAGTTTATGGTACATTCAAATACATACCACCATTGCTTCAATACACCATTATCTAATTAAACTTTATAAAAATAGAGGGAAGACAATAAGTAATTGAAAGTAGTAAACCTGATGATCTAATTAAACTTAAAAACAACAACAATAAGTAATTGAAAGTAGTAAACCTGATGATCTAATTAAACTTAAAAAACAACAACAATAAGTAATCATTGTAGTTAGTATAGTACCTTTAAAATAACAAAGAAAGCACTTCAATTTACTTTTCCGTCCTAGTCCTAATACTATTAATAGTTGTTAAAGCATAAAAACTGTGTATTTTATCTTTGTTTGTTTTAGGGGTTCCAAATTCTGCTTACAATATGTCAATAAAGGTACATGATACGTTTTTAGTTGCAACTTGGAACCAGAAAATAATCAAAAGCGTTGATGTTACTTTCCATTTAATACTTAATTCCCTCAATAAGAAGTATTTCCATTTTAGTCTACAGGGTAATGAGTCCTGTGATCCCTTTACTTACTTTAGGTATAACTGGCAATAACAGTGTTGGAAGAAGCAATACATCATGTATTAATGGATCACTACCTTATGTACCATCAGAAGATATGACTAGATATAGTTTGTCATCAAGCCAAGGCGAATACATCTTGTTAGTTTCGATTACAGTAAGTGATTTATTAATATTATCAGGTTATTTTGTATTATTGGGTTCAGCATTAACACCTTGATATTGATATATATTTATGGCTTAAGTGTTATTATTATATATACTAAAAAATAGCTACAAATAATTATATCTAACATTCAAAAGTTTTATTCTACCTGGTTCAGCTCCAATTAGAGACGAGATACTAGCAACTACAATTGACAGTGTATCAATAAAAATAAAGTACTGAACTAATAACCGGTATTATTTTGTTAACTATAGAGGCCACTATGTCTACAAATTTCTTTTAGTTACTACATTCTTCAAGTGACTAATTCAAAAACATTAAAGAATATGTCATCTATTGAGATACCAGCCAATAACTGTTCTAATATCTCAATTGGAAATTTAACATGAAGTACTTCATTATATTGCCAGCATATTGTCAAAAAATATGTATGGAGTGCGAAAGTTTCAGCTAGGAAATATATGTAAGAATATTTTATAGTGTCTATCATATGTTAGGATAATTCATTCTAGAAAATAATACCAAATATATTTATATACTTATTAGTATTCCATTAGTGTGAATATTATTTATTCCAAGCTAGATATCTTCACAATGATATTTTTCGGTATATGACCCTTGAGATATCTCATGATATCACAAAGTGTTAATTCATGGCTGTATTTCCAAGCTCATTACCAGAGTAGTTATAACAACTGGGGCCTGGAGTACAAGTTTTCTGGGTTTTTACAGCTACCTTTACTCTAGTGGAGCCTACCCAGCCAGGTTAGAGCAGCTGCTATAATATCAGCTGAGGTTATGGGGAGCCCCTAGTGAGTTTTCACCAACTTTACACCATGAGTTACCAAAAAAAAACTACTCCAGTGAAGATATCTATAGTGTGGAATAAACCACTTATTACACTCATCAGAGTGATATGGCTAGATATTTCACTCTCAGGCATTATTTTCACTCTTCTTTGGCTCTTGAAAAGCCTGCTCTTGAAATATTTCACCATATCACACTCTGACTCATGTAATAAGTACTATAATATATACAGTATTATAATATATATATTGTAGTCTGAGATGTATCAAATTGTTTTAGGTACAAACGACATCAAAGGATCAATAATTGTTTGTTTGACTCCAGAAAAAGATACTTACAACGTTTCTTGTGATTATGTTGAAGGCTGTAATCATAGTGGGTGTATTTTAAATATTATAACAAAAGGAAATAATTTCACTAATATCACAATAAAAGGAGATGAGTATCACAATATTAAGGTTTCAAAACATGACATAATTTTGGTAAAAGATTTGCAAGGAGAAATTGTTCAAAATGAATTGCTGGAATTAAGAGATTATGCCTCTCAGTGTGAACATACTAAAGGTTAGAGAAATATATTATTAACACACTTTATTCCACCACATTTTCATGTTATATAGCACAAGACTGTATTATATTAACATCATCAATAGCAGCTGTACTAGCTACCATATTCATAATAACAGTCAGCATCATCGTTGTCTTACTCATTCATTGGCACCGTTCTGGTAGGAAGTCTCTCAACATTAGGTATGAGTATCACTTTATAGAGCAGGAAATAATAATAGTTTTTCAATATTCCACAGATCATTGGCAGCACCTATACTTAAATTACATCAGAAGTCAGAAATTAATAAAGTGAGTATAATATATTGAATTATCTGCTACATTAGTCAAACCAGAACTCAGAAACTTGTAAACAATTATTGTACATGATTATAGTTCAGACTGTTTCTGGGTTGAGATGAAAAAAGTAATAATTTCATATGAAAAATTATTGGATATTACAATAATATAATAGTACTTGTACCATGATGCATTGAAACTGATATTTATGAACTATCCAAACATATCAGTATACAGATGTGGGACACCACCCACTGAATGAACTGGCAATGTGTTATTGGTACACTTGACACTATATAACGTGTCCTTAAACATTCTATTCACAGACTTCATCCTCTCCTGTGTTTCCAGAATTCTTCAATCCACGAGTAAGTGCATAGGAAACTGATGTAAATTGTGCTTGCAAATTTTAATTAGAAAAGTATCCATGTAGAATTGAGAGTGCTATCTTGCTTTTTCAATAAGTTGAAAGTATTACAATAAAATGGCTCACCACTGAATGGAACCATTGCTTTGTTCAAATTTATAGGAAAAGCTTTATCAATTACACTTAATCATGCACCTGACATTGAGGAGATCATTTTCAGCCTTGAGTTTCACAGACTTCATCCTCTCCTGTGTTTCCAGAATTCTTCAATCCACGAGTAAGTGCATATGAAACTGATGTAAATTGTGCTTGCAAATTTTAATTAGAAAAGTATCCATGTAGAATTGAGAGTGCTATCTTGCTTTTTCAATAAATTATTGCTGTTTTGATTTATTGATTATATGTGTGATCTAGGTGTGGCTTGGATGTGGTCATAAAATAACCCACCTTTTTAAGTCTGTGTATCACCCCTGGTACGTCAATACTTTTTAATTATAACATAATTTATTGTTCATGATATGCACACATATAGTATATTTTATAATTACAATGAAAAATGATGATATACACAAGAAGAAGATAACACAGAAATTCAACTACTACAAGTAGAGCAAATCCAAGAGGAAAAATAATAATTATAGTTTAGTAGTAATATAATAAGTGCAGACAGATGATCCAATCCAACAATGGTAGAGAATTATGCTAACTATGAACTGATCTACCAATGAGATGAATAAATGAGAACAGATATACAAGTTAACAATGTCAGCCTTAAATTCTTAAATTCATGTTTATACTTACCCAATTATCTATGTCATTGCAAATTCCCTTCCAATAATATCTTCTGGTAATCTTTGACAACATTTTGTCTCTTCCAAAGTGATACCCACCTACATGATCGTCATGACATGCTTGAAGAATTTGAATTTTTTTTTATCAGTAATAACCTGCAAGTGGGAATACCTACAGTTTACAAATAGATTATTGATTTACTTGCCTGAGAAAATTGTTGCCATCTTTGCTATCCTTGTACATTAAAGTTCCATCCTGAAGTTCAAACTTCTTTGATCTCCTTCTAACTATTGCTTTATGGGCTTTGTCTGAATCTTCATAGTACGTTCCATCACTGAGATACTTTCTAACTTCCTCAAACATTTGATCACTTTCTGAGTCTTCCTCCATGCCAACTTCTATGCCAACTTCTCAACAAACGCCAGGAATCAGTACAGAGTTGAGAACACTGGGGGAGTCAAAATTTCCTGAAGGGATGCAGGATTTCCTTAGGAATTTTGACTTGGGGATGCATAATACACTAGGAAGTTTTACGTGGGGTGCAAGAAACGCTAGGTTATTATACGCGGGGATGCAAAAATCTGGGGATACCGAATTTCCTGTGACACCGGCAACAGACCACGACGGTCAAGAGAAGTGAGAAAAACGTGAACTGAGGGGTAATGCTAAATGAGTATAAATATCTCGTGCTACTCCATCCCAATCTGCAAAAAGTTAGTACATCTAGCGTCACTGTCATATCATCCATGCTTTAATACTAGTTATACTGCCTGAAAAGTGTCCTTTGACAACCATAAAAAAAAATCGTAAATTCGTGTAAAAGGTGTTGATAACTAGTTAGTTAAACTTCACAGCCTTGTAAATTTTTTTTTGTTAATTCTAACTATCAAAACAGTTTATTGATTTTGTTATGGTTGTAACCTGAACATATTTTGGCCCCTTACTTTCCAGGAAAGATGAGGTTCTTCCTAAAAATAAACTTTAAATATATTTTCTAGGTCTGGACATTACAGATCACGGAAGTTAAAAAACCCTTACCAATCTTTCAAAGCTTTACCCCCCTTTCTAAATTTATAAGTATCCCGCGATCTTTTTTTTTTTTTGGACGATATAATTAAATTGGGTGTGAAGACTCGCCACAAAACATGGACTGCGGAGTTGTAAAAAAGTATGTCTGTGTTTTGGATTCTTTTTTCTGTTGACCTTGAACATCTTTGATGGAGTTTTACTCCCAAGGTACGTCTCTAATGTTGGTGGCTAGCTGGTTAGCTGGGACCCCTGTACTATATCGATATTAATGCTGCAGCGAGTGACAATAATAGTAAGCATTTGCTGACAGTAGTAATTGTAGGGCTTAGGCCATATACAGATTCTTAACACTGAGCCATCTGGAGGATGCATTAAGATGCAAGCTGTTTCCTTATTAGAATTTGTAGACTTCTAAAAACTTAGGTTTCTTCAGCTGAACAAAGTAGAGAGCAAGTGCTTATGCTGCTTATAAAAAAAACGTCCGTCGCTGAAGATGGGTAAATTATTGACATAAGAATAATAAACATTCATAAGTAGCCTTGCCCAATTGTACTAATGTTTTTACCTATTATTCTATTCTTTGATGAGGGAATGAGGTCTGAAAATACAAATTATTTTGAATTAAACTTACAGTTACTCTGCAAGCAAGTGGTCCTATTATCATAGCAGTGGGTGAATCAACAACTATAAACTGCACACTAGGAGATGGTACCGTATTCATTGACTGGAATGTACAATTTATGGATCTTAATAGTACAGTAAGTGTAGTACCCACCAATTCTCCATTGCCAGGAGTGACTGCAGTTGGACAGTCTGGATTATCTATGCTGACTCTAAACACTTCAAATACAAGTATTACATCAGTTACTTGTGTTGGTTTTCAATTATCTACTAGAAAAACTCTTGAATCTATGGTGTGTGTAACAATATATGGTAAGTTGACTTTTTGAGCACTTCAAGATTATTTGATTTTGAAATTATGAAAGTCACTTTGTACTAGAAGTTATAGTTTTGAGGAACCAATCAAAACAATTCAACATGAATTAGCATAAAAATGAAAGTTTGGGGTGAGAATAGTTGTGTCCAGTGATGCTGTCAATGTACCAATGTTGAGAGGTTTATCCTCAGTTACATCAGCTTGAAATCCCTCTCATAGTCTGATTTATTGATTTTGTCCTTGGTCCTCAGAGCACCTTCCGTTTGTTCCGTAAGTGAATTATAATAACATCATCAACACTTTTTGCCTATAGTAGTACGAGTTACTGGTAGAAATGTGCCTTGTAGGGGGACAGGGGTGATATTAGAGGTTTGAAAGAGCTCACCGCTTGAAGATCTAACTCACAGTTTTGTAAATGATTGCTAGAAATTTCCCTCTATCGTTAATGCTTACTCTCTGTCATATATCATTGTCAGTCTGAACCCTAGGCAAATGGGTGGGATAGGTCAGTCCAGCTCAGGATATTTTAAATAACCTTATTTGCTATTCAATCACTATCTAGTATCTTTCATAAGCCCTTAAAAAGTTATTTAATATTTTATACTGTCCAACCCAATACACATTGTAACACAGTTTCCCCCTAACAAATTCATTAAATCTGTCTCAGAATAGATAAATAAAAAAGAAGCCTATGCATTTCATATCTTTAGACCAACCTGTTCTGCTTTGTGAAATAAATACAATAGGAAGCAAGGGCTTCACAATATTGTATTGACAATCAATGGTATAAGTAATGATAAATAATATAAATAAAATTAGGGAAAGGTATAAGGACATGAGAGATAAAATATTGTAATATGATCTATCATGCATGTTGCTTCTTAATGTGTTGATTTATAAATCAGGATGTATTTGTAGGTCACCACACATTTTAAATTTTAATTGTCAGCTGATAGTTTGCATCACAGTATACAGAATTCAATTTCACTTTATTAGAACCGGTTCACTCATAAGCATATTGGGACATCTATAATGGGAAAAAAATAGCAAAAAGTATTGTCTAAACAATGATTATCACAGAATTCCCATGAATAATAGTCTTTCAAAAATGCATAATCTCTTCTTAAAATCTAAGGACTCACGGTGTCAACTGTCACTTCTGCTTTTATGTTTTATTTATAGTTATAACATGAATATAATATTATTATGGCTTAACTTTTGTGGGCATGTGAACTAAATAATTGTCTACTCCAATGAGATAGGTAAAATGTCAAAAAAGTAAGACCACTTAACTGGCAGTCATGTAGATAGTTGTTATAATATTCAGTTCACCAATAGGTTCTTGTAAGCTCAGTTATAGGAATGCATTATCTGTGGCAGTTGGCTTCAACTCTTGAAATTTGATATTTGAAAGTATACGAGCAGCCACAAGGTATCCATTAGACACAGTCTACAAATCCTTGCTCATGGTTGTCAATAGACTCATTCAGATTTTATTGCCAAATGATGTTCTCCAAATAATGAAGCTGCTTAGGCTGATCTAAAGATCTAACAACTTTAGTAAATTAACTAGTTATAGAATGAACTATTTAAATGTACTTCTAGTTATAATAAATAGGATATAGTTATTATTTTTTATTACCATCAAAAATACATTACTGACAAGAAGTGGAAGTTAGTGATAAATAAATTATGGGCACAATATCAACTCCAGAAGGTAATTATAAAGAAATTATTGACAAAGTATCAACTCCTGAATTTAATAAATCTAGAAAAAAGCAAGCTGGTCTACAGTAAACAAACCTTTCTGCTACCCGTAAAAATAATATTATATAATTAAAATGAAGATAATTATATTTATGTGTCATTGAGGTTATAATAATGTACATAAGGTAAAAGCATGTCTGCTGATAGTAACTTTTCACTGCCACATTATGTAGTAGTAAAACAAATAAAGTAGAAAATGTAAGTTAATTAACTCTCAAGTGCACTCGCAAAAGTATTACAATAATTGCCTGTAAGTCTGTCCGTTTGTCAGTTTGTCTGTCTGTCCATCTGTCTATATGTCTGTCTGTCTGTTTGTCTGCCTGTCTGTCTGTCTGTCTGTCTGTCTGTCTGTCTGTCTAACTGTCTGTCTGTCTGTCTGTCTGTCTGTCTGTCCATACTGTCTGTCTGCCATGTCCCAATTTTGTACTAATTTACTCAGAAAGATCTTTTATCGTGCTACTCTTTTTGAATGTCGGTCTGAGTTCGAGATAAGGTGAAGATGCTCAGCGACAGCACTGGCTTTTGCTGGTAACGCCTCTTGGCGTCACGTCATAGTCGCTTGAGCAATTTATTTTTGCCCTCTGAAGAGTACGCAGAGTGCCAAAGGTGAAGTATGGCGTTGAAACAATATGCTGGTCTCTCTGGCAATTCGTACAACCTTTAGTGCTTCATTTTGATACGTACTATATAAATGTACAATTTTTCTCTAAAATTACGATAATAAAAATTGGGAATAATTGGTAAATTTCAATGTTTTCCCCTCATCTCATTCCTCTCTTCGTGTTTATTGCATTTGCTTCTTTCATTATACCTAAACCAGCCCCTGTATAGGACGTCTTCTATAAGAATTTTAAATTAGTTCTTTATGACTATTATTTTAGTAGTCATTGCGCTTATCTGGTCCTTCATTAGAGCTGAACTAGGTAAGTAGCTTTAGTATTCAATTCTTAAGGTTAACATTAACGTTAAGTTCTTTTTAGCTTTGAAGCTGACTCCTAGTGGTCAACTTGTCATTCCTGTGCTGACACCTACTAATGTGTCTTGCAGCATCACTACTGGATGGATTATGGAATGTGACATTTTTGACAACAATAATCATACCATAAATAGTCCTACAAAACTTAAAGAACAATGGACGATGTATGCTTACGGTTTCAGAGCCTACGAGCATAGTTATGAATCAATTCTACTCATTAACACAAGTATTATAGGTTGTTTAATCTCCAATGTAAAGAATCAAAGGATAGAAATCATACCTACATTATCAGAAAAGTTAATAGTTTATGGTATGTTTCAAATGGTTTGTTTGGAATGAAAGAAATGTCTAATTTTAACTTAAAAAATAAATATGTACATGAGCACAAGAAATGTATAAATTATAAAGAAATGAACAATAATCAAACAAGCTAACTCTCTCATCTAGTTAAGATCGGCTGAAATAAACATTTGTGACAAATATACTTATTTTTGTATAGAAATATCTACTCAGTTTAGCTTTCTTTGTTTGTTTTAGGTGTTCCAGATGCTCCTTACGATGTGTCTGTAAGAGTTTATAACAATTTCTTGGACACAGCATGGGATTATCATAGAATAGAAACAGTTGAAGTTACTTTAACTATATTTCTCATATTTTCGGAGCCAAGCAAATTATTAAGCAGTATTTCTGTAGTTGTCAATAAAAACTTCTTTAATTTTATTCTAGAGGGTAATGAGTTATGTGATCCCTTTAGTTTATGTATAACTGGTAATAACAGTGTTGGACAAAGTAATACATCTTGCATTAATGGATCACTACCTTATGTACCATCAGAAGACATGATTAGTTATAGTTTGTCACCAGATCAAGGCAGCTATATCTTGTCAGTTTCAGTTACAGTAAGTTGTTATAAATAAGTCATCATGTAAAGCTATTATCTTGTAGCTCTTAGGTTTAGCATTGACATCCTTATACATTGAGGTGTGATTTTAGCCTAATCAGAATATCAAAGTGTTAGTGACTCTGTGACAACATAGCTGTTTAATAACAGTGTAATACTGATGAAAATAGCTGAGTAAATAATAATATCCACTATATTTTTTTGTTATCTATAGAAGTCACTATGTCTCCAAGATTCTAACACATCCTTCATTTTGGAATTGACCAATTCAAAAACTCTTAAAAACACGTCATCTCTAGAGACACTAGTTACCAATTATTCTATGATGATCTCAATTGGAAATTTAACAAGAAGCACTTCATTTAAGGCCAACTTATTGTCAAGAAATATGTATGGCATTCGCAAATTTCAGTTAGGAAGTATATGTAAGAACCATATAATTATATTTATCATGAATTGATATTTTGTCATTATTTCATACTATTGAATAATATTATAACAATATGCTTACAAAATAAAGAAAAATATTTGTATTAGAGTTTAGCTATCCTGAGATATATGAATTGTTGTAGGTACAAACGACATCAAGGGATCAATTGTTTGTTTGACTCAAGAGAAGGACACTTACAAAGTTGCTTGTGATTATGTTGAAGGTTGTAATCATAGTGGATGTATTTTTCAAATCATAGCCACAGGAAATAATTTCACTAATATCACAATAAAAGGAGATGAGCATCCCATTATTATTGTTTCAAAACATGATAAATTTTTCGTAAAAGATTTGCGAGGAGAAATAATTCAAAATGAAATGCTAGAATTAAGAGATTATGCCTCACAGTGTGAAGGTACTAAAGGTAAGAGAAATATATTATTAATACGATTTATTTCATTACATTTTCATGTTATATAGCACAAGACTGTACTATATTAACATCATCAATAGCAGCTGCACTAGCTACCATATTCATAATAACAGTCATCATCATCATTGTCTTGCTCATTCGTGGGCACCTTTCTGGTAGGAAGTCTCTCAATATTAGGTATGAGTATCACTTTATAGATAGAAAATAATAGCAGTTTTCTATTTTTCCACAGATCATTGGCAGCACCTATACTTAAATTATATCAGAAGTCAGAAATTAATAAAGTGAGTATAATATTGAATTGTCTGCTACATTAGTCAAACCAGAACTCAAAAACTTGTAAACAATTATTGTACATGATTATTGTTTAGACTGTTTCTGTGTTGAGATGAAAAAAGTAATAATTTCATTAGAAAATATTATTAGTGGATATTATAATACTATGATAGTACTTGTACCATGATGCATTCAAACTGTCCAAGATCACTCAATTCACTGTGAATAATTTCTCACCCACTTCCTGGAGGTGAATAAGTGAACTCTCCAATCAAAAATTTGTTTTCATGAGTTTATTTCTGTAGCCTAGAACCATGATATAATTCAGGTTCAATTATAACAAGATTCTACACTATCCTTGGACTTTCGGTCCTCAGTTGTGTAAATCCTGTACTGACCTCCTCATTGCTGTGTAACCTATACATATTCAGTGTATTAATTGAATGCATTTTCTAAATTGTATGTTAATAACAATGCTAACATAAGGCTACAGCAAAGGCTTCCTATTTATTATTTGAATAGTTTGGTTACAATGACAATAAAAACAAAATGAAGCATTATAGGAACAAAGGATAATAGGTTGTAGTTAGGCGCTGCCTCAGAGGAAACTACTATTTTTAGGGTCCTAGGCTGTAGCTTCTTGAGTGAGTGCAGCAAGGACGCTACTTGGGCCTGAAAGACTCTATAAAAGGTAGTTCACGACGGCTTTGCAGTGCCTAATTAAATTAGAACAAAGTGACTGCTCCCAGCAATGACATACAAAGTTCAATCTGAGTGACATTAAGTTAATGGTGTCCCTCTTTGAAGGACCTAAGCAGTTTAGCTTTCCTCTGTCATAATATAAAAACTACAGTAGCTATGTTTTAATACATGCTTTCTCAACAATTTAGAATACTTGATTTTACTCGAGCAAATATTATGATGTTTATAGGTAAACCTATTATATCAGGCCCATGCTAATTATGTACTTTAGATTACCTTGTATGACAAATTTCACAAATTTTAGCATGTGTGTGCTTTAATTTATAATATTTTATATATAAAATTATGAACATTTCAATAACCATTGTGAACCAGTTACTGTTTGGCTATAGTTTTTATAGTAAAATGAATATAGACATAATATCTGTAACTCTTTGTCACTGTCCATGGATATAACAATGACACATTTATACAATTAGCTATTATGCAATTATTATGCCAATGGAATTACAAATACTGTACATACACTAAGTTCACTTACATATTGCAATGCACATAATGCAATGCACATATGGTTTAATACACTAACACAAAAATAAATCTATTTTATGTAGCATATAAACATTATACAACATATTATCCAAGCATTGGCAGGCCAAATAAATGCATACAATTATTATTTAATGTGATGAAATCATTCATTTAATTACAGACATACAATTTTATATATAATTATATATATATATATATATATATTATATTAACAGGAAGTTTCTCCTAAACCTGCACCTCAGTCAGACAAATCTGGACTTTACAGCACACTAAACGATATTTCACCACCTGGAGCTGACAAAATAAAGAAGGAGGTAATTACTGGCATGACATAAATTGTTTTTTACATTTGAAGTAAATTTAAATGATCACCACACTAAAAAAATTGTAATATACAATTGCTTAATGTGACTGTTGTATACTCTCTTCTAGGAACATGTATACTTTGTTCTTGAGAAAGAAAATGAGGATAATTTCAGAGAAGACAAGAGTAGTTAGCTAGCTGCTATAATTTCATCCACCTTATTTAATGTGCAGTTGAAATAACTTTACTAGCCAGTAGCTAACTTTCATTGCATTGAGCTGAAGTAAACATGTGTATAGTTTCAATAATGTATCTGTTCTTTGTTTATAGACCCAGACTGGGAATGTGTGTCTAGTGAAAATATAATTCATACAGTAGATGGCAATCTGCAAAAATAAACAGCTCGTCCCAACTTTGGGGCATTCACTATTGGACCATCTGAGTTCTAAAATATTTTCATTGTACATAATTCAGATAGACATCAGGAGTGGGCTTTCAAATATGAATGGGAGTCTCTCCTAATATGAAACTGTATCCAGACAGAGTAGCATCTTGCATCTTAGGCACTGTTGCCTTTAATTTTTTCAATTGCTGAACATTAAAGGAAGATAGTTACACTTCAAAGACTATTGGAAATCAATTGTCTTCACAGATTTAGTGAGAGTGTGAGAAAGTGTGCATACCAATTAAAGAAAAGAAAGTAATTTAAAGGTCATGCATAATTAGAATGTACATACAGCTAATACAAGTATCAATGAATGATCGAAAATTTGAATATGCTTCATGCTAAATCCATTTTCCAAGAATTTTGTTCATAAATATAATATAATATACTCCCACACAGTCATATAATAGATAGCTACACTGAAGAGATTTTTTTTTTGTAACATTAGATCTGTCTTTAACCCCAGAAACACAAAGATAGCATATACTACTTATATAAACTGACCTTTAATTGGTAATAAGTAAACCAGGGTGTTATGGGGGCTTGTTACTATAGTGGGACAGACAATCAAAGTAACTACCTGCTCCTAAACAGTCATCATCATTTTACCTGACTACCAGCTAGTATTAAACATTATAGCTTTCTTTGGTGGATGGTGTCCAACTAAATCACTTATAATAGACAAACTAAATAGCGATTTCATTGTAGACTGTGTTTGAAGCACATTCCATTTAAAAGCCAATGTGGTATAGGTCGCCAAAAAAGAATACGTAGTAAGTTGTAGTCTCGCGTAGCCAGACCCTTTACCTACAGCTACGATGGGATGGCATTCAACTACGCAACGAGCTATTGTAAATAAAGACAATTTTGTGCTGGTATTGCAGTAGAATTAAGTGTTTGTGGGTCAATAATACAGAGGTAAAATATTGAAGTTGGATGCAATACTGGAACTGAAACTGGATTTGTTGGAGTTGAAAGGGAATATGGAATAATGTGGGATTTAGAGGAGCTAGATTTACTTGTGACATAACTGAGTTAGCTAAAGTTGGTGACATTAGGCTGTGCTGAAAGAGACATGTGCACAGTTACTACAGACTGGTGTGAACAGAATTATTGTGCAATTTACATAAGTGAGCCAGAAAAATCCCTGAATCCATCTGCAGCTCCTACCAACCTGAAAAATTGGCATTTCAATTTCTCCAACGTACTTTTTTCCAAGGTTTTTGTCATACAAGTATTTCTGTCAATTACTTTCCTACCATCGTGGTTAAAAGGTTAATTGTAACAATTATTACCATCGTGATAAGGTAATAATAATAATAATAATTATAATATTATTATAATAATAATAATAATAATAATAATAATAATAATAACAATAAATAAACAACTTTCCCCCTAAGATCTGTAGGGTATTTCAGCATAGCGGTAGGTAAAGGGTCTAGCTACGCTACACTAAGTAAAGTTGTACGAATTTTACAGCGTTGCTTATCCGCCAGGAATAGCTTTTGCTTTGTGAATAGGAAGCTTTTTTCCAACAGCGTACCCTGCTATTTAATCTATTTAATCCAATTACTGTAGCGAGGAGAGCCGGCTAGGCCAACACGCTAACACCCCCAAAACAACTTATAATTAAAAGAATCGCAAAAACTAAATAAAGAGAAACAAGATAATAACGTAAGAACAGATGGACAAATACACTATAGATAGGTAATCTTGTTACTATGGGAATGAATAGGAGCTCAGTATAGCAAACAGATTCACAATTCACATTCTTCTGAAGATTAATGCAAAACTATAGAGATGAAGATAGATTTGACCATCACTTTGAATTTCTTGTTCACAACAACACTAGCATCTGCTCAAGGTACAGTTTTATATTGATAATCTCCATTAATTCCATTTATAAAATTTCACTATTTACAAACCAGCACACAATTATATATACTGAATAATATAAAAGTGATTAGGTGAGATTAGATATAGAGTAAAGTGCACATATGGAGTTCTTATAGTTTAGCTGAATGAAATAGCTTAAACGGGAAATAAGCAATAGCTTGTCCAGCCACATTATATTCAATAAAATAATATAGATGAAAATATTGCATATTTTAGCACTTTAGATAATGTATATAACCTATAACAATTGTTTATGTGATTTCATAACTATTTTAATTTGTCCAAAATTTGCTGCTTATGTTGTAAGTGCAGTAACCAATTTATCTGTTGAAGTTGAAAATAATGTATTACGTTCCTCCTGGAGTTATCCAATGGAAAACATTAATTTCACATTTACCATAACACTGACATTTATGAGTCCTAGTATCATCCACAATCAGAGTATTGAAGTGTACAACGAGACCAAGCATAATTTTAATCTACAAGAGAACAACAAATCATGTGATCTGTTCCAAGTATGCGTAGAAATAAAATACTCTCAAGGTCAAGGTAATAATTCCTGCTTTGAAGGAAGGTTGCCATATATGCCACAAGAAAGCAAAATTCAATACAAATTATCAAAGATGGATGAATTTTTTACTCTAAGAGTTAATGTCAATGTAAGTCATAAAGTGAAGAAAGGTCTCAATATTTTAATTATGATATATTATTATTCAATGTTAGATACCAGAAACTTGTTTGGTAAATGACAATGATGCTCGTCTCATCCTCATAGTTCAGTCAAATGACAATAATTCGACATTTGAATCTCAAGCTACTGCATACCAAGCCTCGACACTGGATCTTCACAATTTAAAAAGAAATTCTACATACAATTTTACAGTCAGGTTTATAAATAAAATAGGAGTAAGAAAATCAGCTTCTGTATTATTCAGTAAGAGCACATAATTGTAAACTAAGGTATGGTATAACTTGCAAAAATACTTTAATTGTAACCATAATTTTATAGAAATACACTAAATAGGCTTGAATAAAGTTTTGCTATAATGTGATTCATGGTGTGTTTAGGAATTAAACATACATTTTTTTGAGGACAATTAATAATTGTTTATAAGGTAATTTTCAACCTTCAGCTTAACCTATACTTTATACTGGTGAAATTCATCAACTTAACAGTTCCAAAGAATGTATATTATAATGATACACTTGTAGCTTGTGTGTCAATCATGATGACAACACTGACCGAAGATGCTTCGTGTATGCATGAGTAATTCATAAGCTGAGCAGAGATAAGTGTCATTTGCATAAATGAGAAAAGCTTTAAAGTTCAGTCTGCTCTATACTTTATACATAAAAAAATGACAGAGAAAAATCATACCTCATCACGGATTCAAGCTCAAGATCATCAACTTTGCTGGTACACACACATACCATTACACTGTCGGGAACTAACTGCGTAGTAAAAGAGTGCTTTATTAAACTATTGTATCCACTTCTTTCGTTCTTTCCTTTTTATCTTGGGCCTTGCCCTGGCCATCCCCCTGCTAGAACACTGGATGTCTGTATTCATTAATAACTCAATTGCTCTACTGAGTTGGTAAAGAGTGTTCACCAATAGTAGCTAACCATAATTCACCACAAATCATGGTGTTAAAACCGATTATCGCCGAAATACGCGTTTTTGCGTACCGCGCGAGGGTGCTTCACAGCCCGGGATACGCATTTTTGCGTACTCGCCATTGCACCCGCTTCAATTAGCTACCAGCAGCAATCGCAAGTGTTTCAAGAGCTCCCACAACGCCGTAGCGATTCTCCTGTGAGGTAAGTGTAAGGGAGGCAAGGTTTTAATGACCCTTACCATAGAAATTTTTTTATTATTTGTAGATTGAAATTGTAGCACTGTTTGTGTATAAAGAAAATCAAAGTTACAAAAAAAAAATATGAATAGCTATAACTAATAGACAAAAATATTTATCAATTATTAATATGATATAAACTTGTCAATAAAATTTAAAGACAGCCAAGAAGTCTTCATAGAGGGCAGTGATGAAGAATTTTATGATCTCAAAGAAATAGAGATAGAATAAGGGAGAAGACTTCTCAGGTGTAGAGGTCCGTGGCCAAGAAGTCTTCATGGAGGGCAGCAATGAAGAATTTGATGACCTGGAGGAAGTAAAGGTTGAAAAAGGCAAGCTATTTTAGCTTCGTTTGTTCATACACAGAGGGTTATATAGATTTTGAACAACACTAACCACAAAAAGGTCAAGTTATTATTGCATGAGGATACAGACTTTCTTCCTCCCAGTTCTCCCCTACTTGAAGGTGCCCATAAAATGGATTTCTTAGGAGAAAGTTTCTCAGGTATGAAGAGAAGGAAGTGCAATCTATGTCAAGAACAGTAACAACAGACACATCATGGTACAGTACAGAGGTGATTATGGAGTGTGGCTTTGTCACCATGGGAGTTCAATCAGACTACTTCATAGTATTATCAGAAAAAAATCCTAGAATTGCAAACACAGTAGTCTATATAATTGCTTGTTATGTTATAATATTATATTATTCTAGTATATGGCTCACACAAAAAAAAATAAACAGCCAAAATCCATAGTTGCTGAATTATTTCAAAGCAAGCGGCTGGTGAACATTTAAAACAACAATATATAGCTATGAAACATGAGGTCTTAGCCTAAACTTTTACAATACTGATGCTAACAATGGTATACTTACCTTGAAGCTTGTAGTTTCCAATGAGTGCGCACTTCATACACTTCAAACGCTTAGAAACTAAACAAAACTTAGCCCGCGGGTAGAGGAAGGCTTTAGCTTCAATCAGTTAATACATCGCCGTCGGTTACTTCGAAGCGTATTGCCTCCAGACAAGAAAAAGCTCAGGCGGTTCAAGCCTCGAGGTGACGGTCACGATTTCTTGTAAACAATTTAGGAGTACGCGCACGTAATCGCGAATTTAATTTCCGGCGTTAATCGGTTAAGGAAAAAGCAAAGAAACATGATAGCACAAGGGTCAGGAACAATAGAACCGAAGCAGGTGAGAAAGGAAGAAAAATAACTGGGATGGCTCAGGAAGAAAGAAAGCAGGATAGGGAAATGTTTGTGCTACTGCACTTCCAATTTGCAAAACTTAGCATACCTGTGGTGTGGGCTACTTGCTAGTTTTCTTGATAGCTGCTAATAATGCCCTCAAATTAATTTTAAATTCTAGGGACAAACTGCATACAAGGAATAAACATTTGTCAGACTGAAAAAAACAACACTTATAAAGTCTCCTGCAATTATGTCAGTGGCTGTATAGACATGGGATGTGACTATGTCATTATGGAAGATAACAACACAGAAATTGCTGAAGGCAACATCAAACCAAACGAAACAGTTCTTGTTAATATTAACAACATCACTGGTAATGATGATGTCCTGGAAGAAATTAGCAGTCAATCTGTTGTACTGAACCTTTCTGATTTCAATTCATCAGTATTGTGCCCCATTGTGACTGGTTAGTTACATGGTCATTAATAACAGGTAAAAGCGTTATTGTTATTTTAATAGTTTTAGTGCCAACTACCACAGAGCCCCTATCCCAAAACACTATTATAACAATTGGATTCATTGTGGCAACGGCATCAATTTCGGTTATTTTTGTGTATGTGTTACTGTGTACAATCTTTGGACACTGCAATTTAATGAAACATTTCTACTTCCAAAGAAATCGCAAACTAAATTCAAGACCGTAAGTATCATGTATATAATTTTGAGTAGTAATAAAATGTTGGTGTGTGCTTATTATTTCAGAGGCATCCATCAGAACGATTTATATTATTTGCAGAAGGTAAATTACTAATGTGTGTATTTGTTTACGATAGTTGTTACCTAAACATTACTCTGATAAGGACTGCTTGTTCATAAGCTGCAAGCCAGTGTGGAATTCAGTTTTAAGACACAACTTGCTCTATTTAGTTGTTTCCTCTGTACAAAATACAAATAAAATTACTGCTATAAAAATAACTTTTAATGTCTTATACAGTTTCTCCATGCACACAAGCACATCTTTTGTCTGTTTACAAATTGCAGAATATTTTACACTGTAAGGTGTAGCTGAACTTCATTAAAAAGCTGAATTGGTTTTGTAAAGTATAGATCTATTTATCCAGTTACTACAGTATTAGCCAGGTAATAAAGAAAGTACAATTAATTAGTATTCAACAAAGTATAAGGCAAGCTAATACTACTTTTTACCCACAGATTTTCTAACAAGTTAGCTAATAATTATTATTTAAGTAACTTAATGTTATTATCTGTTATATTGATCATGTTGAATTTTGCAGAAAGCTAATAAAAAGAAGTCTCGTCTCATGCAGAATAGTAATGAAATAAAAGACAAATCAAGTTTGCATACATCTGAGACCACATCAAGAATGGTAAGCTATTATTAACTGTTTGAGCTAACTCAGAAACTCATTAGATTCTGAAATTATAGCATGTTATTAGTAGATATTAAAATTACAAATTAAATCAGATATGTATAGTGATTGTTTAAGGAGTATAAAAATGTATCATTCAAAAATATTACTACAACCATTGTTACATAGACTTCTAACTAGTTTGAATAAGTATAATGCATCAAAAATTTGCAATTCCAGTTTTTATGTATTTCAGACAACACTCAATAAGCCAGAACCGGCCAATGTACTCACTGGTTCTAAGTCTACAGAATTTGATGAGGAACCTCGCATAGTAAGTGAATGTATGACCTACATATAGATTACTTAATCCTATGCAGTTGTATATGAAATGCTAAAAGACTGTTAAGTCTTCTAACTTAAAGTTTTCCGGACTTGGTAATGTTGTTACAACTATAAATAGATTGACTATGACAGTCATATAATGATAATATTATGAATCATACTATGTTTAATTTATTCACAATAATTATGTTGATCCTAGATGTGTTGCAATGTTTAAATTGTTAATTTCCATACTATTCACCAAGAATGATTGTCTTAATTATAGATGCTTAAAAATACATTTCAAGAGAAGTTTAAAGCAGAAATAAATAGCGTTGCCAGTTCTTCTAATGATACAGAATTGGAAACGGTACGTATAATTAGCACTTTACACATCCCTGTAAGAGAACCCCTGAAATGAAAATTAGAGCTACTTATTTCCACATGAAAAATCTTATCAAAGCTTTTTGATCCAACATATCCCAAGCATGTGATTACCAGGACTAGAAATATTTAGTAAATTATAATGCATTATTAATCATTATCAGTGAACTTTTTTAATGTCAAGTTGGAGGATCTATTTGTACATTTAATCTTCTAATACGTATTGGAGCTCTGGTATACAACTTGCATTGAAAAAATATACTATTTAAATGTTTTTTAAGTGATGTAGTCTAGTAAAGCATTATCTGAATAACACAATTATTGTATATTCAGTTTTTTCCTCAAATATAATAAATCAAGTGAAATTGAATCTGAATGTTTCATATTTTTTTTTTGCAATTTAAGTCAGCAGAGAGAGATCAAGTACTACAAAACAAAGTATGTGAATGGATTGGGATAAATATAACATTAAAATTATTTACACAGGATTTTATAATTACGTGAATTCTGAATGAACATCAATAGTATTGTATTTATGCATTAGGCAAACCTACAAAAACATGCATTTAGTACTGAAGTCTGCTCTAAATCTCCACCACAACTACCTCCTAAAACTATGAGCATGTTGTCGGAACCATCATTACCTTCTAAACCAGTGAATAAGTTGACAGAACCACCATATTCCGAACTAGTGAAGAAATTGCCAGAACCACCATATTCTGAACCAGTGAAGAAATTGCCAGAACCACCATTTTCTGAACCAGTGAAGAAGTTGCCAGAACCACCACTACCTTCAAAACCAGTGAAAAAGTTAAAAGAACCACCATTACCTTCCAAACCATTGAGCAAGTTGCCAGGACCACCATTACCTTCCAAACCAGTGAGCAAGTTGCCAGGACCTCCATTGCCTCCCAAACCAGTGAGCAAGTTGTCAGGACCACCATTACCTTCCAAATCAGCGAGCAAGTTGTCAGGACCTCCATTGCCTCCCAAACTAGTGAACCAGATGCCAGAGATGAATTTTATACGAACACAATCTGATCCTACCAACAGCCAGGTGAAGCTAATATACAGCACACACTGCACATGACATAAGCTAACTTAGACATGCTGCTATGAGGGGCAACATTCTAATGAAGTGTTTGTTGTATATTAAGCTCTTCCATTATTTAACCTAAGTATTATTACATCGCAAATCAAAAGAGATTTCTAATAATACATAATTTTGTACAAACTGTAAAGAAGGCATACATATTATATAGACATAGATATATGGAAATGTTTAGCTATACACACTGAATTTTGATTCAAATATTTACTTGAAATTTATTGACTATAAAATGTGTTTAGCACTCATCACTAGCACAGGATGCCCCACCTCTCCCTCCGAAGGCACTTGGCAGAGCTGATAAGTCATTATCAATGAGTGATGTGGCATCAAGATTATCTACTATATCAAAACAGCAGGTTAATATGTGTCAATTGTACTTCATTATGACTACAAAAATTATTAACTTAGTGGTATTATTCGCTATGTAATATTAACTATTTTGGGTGACGTAAGATTTTGTGGATTGTTTACAATTGATTACACGGAGATTTTGCAAACATTTCGATGCGAAGGCTTCCTTCAGCAATAACAAGCAAAAACATATCACATGTTTTTGCTGAAGAGAAGGCCTTCATTCCAAATCATTATCAAGAAAATTTGAATTGATGCTATGTAATAATTCTAGACAAGTATTAACAAAACAATGAACCTGTACACAATCATGCAAGCCTCAGTGTGCATGCATGAGAGGGTTACAGACTCAGTTTGTCTGTCAGTCAGTCAGTCATTCTGTCACACAACAAAAAGCAGACCATGAAGATGCCAACCTCCCAAATATTAAAACCAGCATTAAAGTGTTGCACTGGACATGTTAAGTCCCTTGAGTGTGCCAGAAAGTTTGGTTTTGACTTCTTTTTTTAAGAAGAATCTAAGGTCGTACAATTGTAAGTGATTAATGGTAATGCCCCCTATTGTCATGCCATACTCATGGAAGTAATTCATTACCCCTATCAATGACTAGTTTCGGCTCATAGTTTCAATGATTTACCAGATGGATTTACATGTTGAAACTATCAGTTAGGTGAATGTCTCTTGCATACTTTCTTATAATAACAGCATTTACATGTACCATTTTATTGCAAGAGCTACATTATCAACTTGCATGAAATACATATTGACATACTAATACTACACTAAAAATTACTCTTTGGTTCTTTGAAATAACTAGCCAGCAACTTCATTTTAATGCTAACCGTCATGAGGGTTCGCATCTTTGGTGCTTTATTTTATGTCAGACTGGAGTTAAGTTGATCTGGTTTAAAAAACAGTCGGAAATTATTCTCAATACTAATTTCAGCCTTTGTGCTTTTAGATTTAGGGAGTATCTATTATTCATGAAAATAAAACTATAATTTTTTTTGGTATTTAAAATATTTTGGTTTTCCCTCAAGCAGTAATGGAAAAAAGTAATGTTTAAATGCATGTATAATCATACTCACAATTTCTTTCTCGGCATGCCTTTACTCATTAGATGTATTCTCTTGCTTTCACAGGCTTTTTGAACAATACAGTAATTAAAAAAATATTTGGTTGCCACCGGGAACCGAATTCAGGACAACTTGCACAAGCGCTCTGCCACTGAGCTACGACAACCACCCGGCAAACAAACACTCTAATTCTGTATTTATACTGTTAAGGGGTACTGCATGCTACAGTCTCACTCTCAACATACCAACCAAAATTCTCTTTTTTTTTTCAAAGATTCTTTTTATTCATTGAATTTTATTGCTCCACTAATTTATCACTTCATTGTTTCTTTCTCAGCCTTCTTTCACTCATCAGATGTATTCTCTCTCTTCCACAGGCTTTGTTTAAACATATAAAATTAAAAATATTTATAATTACTCTATTGTTCCTTTACATATACAGTATAATGAAGCCATTACTTATGTAAAACCATTATAAAACTTTATAGGATGGTCTGAGTGATATAATAAGCCTACTACATCACACACTCAGCAGATAGACAATGGGTAGAACCATAATACAATCCATTATTTTCATGCAGACCTTTACCCCAAAGCCTAGCCAAAACTATTTCAATACTTAATAATGAACTACCTACAATTGATACTATATAGCCATAATAGTATGTACTCCTAGTATCAGGTTATAGATTATTTGTATTGTAGGATTCTTCAACAGAACTTAAGGATTTATATTTAACCGAAACTCAAAAATTTGCCTCATCTCTGTCATATTCTTCATATACAAGAAGTAAGGTAATACTAATGTCAACTATTTTCAAGAATTATCATACTAATTCACTAATACATCATTTTATATTTAACTCAATAATAGTAACTTGACCATAAGAATTTAAAGTAAAATTATGCAATTATTGCTGATTTTTTAAGCTCATAATTATATGTTTGATACATAAATATAGGATTCCATCACACCACCTCTAAAAGTGGAGGATAATGATGAAGAAGATTTTGACAAGATGTCAAGAACTAGTTCTTTGTATAAGGTTGGCAGATATAATATATATATATAATACTAGTTTAGTTATGTAGCATAGGATTAAATATTTGAGCATACATCATCTACAAGTGATGTAGAGGTTCATGTATTGATGTGTTTTTATAAAATAGTTCCATGTATGTCGATGTGTAATTTCATTTGTGAAATAGTAACAATTGAGTGTATTTTCAATAGCAATATTACACACTGTACTGTGTATTCTTTTACGCAACAACATGTATTGTACATACATGACTTTAGAAACCAAACAAAGAGTATCAACAAATAAGGTCACCAAAATCATTTAGTGAAGATTCAGAAGCCCCACCTCTTCCTCCACCCTACAATCCAGCAGTAGATAGAGAGTCTGATAGTCATTCCATTTCTTCGAGTGCATCACAAGAGAAGGTAAACTTTAATTGCAATTAAAATTAAGCAAGAATTGTGTTGAGGAAACTCAGTTATTTGGTTATTTACTAATTTGATTTCTACATTCGTTGAAATTTGTCCATTAGCAAAAGGAATCTTCTATTGAGACTGACGTCAATGCTCCTCCTCTACCTCCTCCTTACAATCCAGTAGTAGATCTAGAGAGCAATGACATATTTGGTGGGACTACTTCACTGAATCTGTACATGAACACAGACAATGCAGATATACCTCAGGAGAACTTTCAGCAATCTAATGGATCTACTAGTGGGACTACATCTGATGCTCCACCACTTCCTCCTCTACGTAATCCTCAATTGTATGAATGGGGAAATGCTAATATTGGAGATTCAAGTTCTATCAATGATCAGGTAAGGTGTAATTAATTACTTTAATAGCATGTGAAGACTTTCATGGTAATTTTACTTTTTTGGAATGATTTACCTCTTCTTAAACATTATACAAAAAGTTCAAGTCCATCACTTCTCAAACACAGCTGATACATTTTAAATGGGCGAGCTAAGCAAGACTCTCACTAATGAGTCTTGATTGAGATTTTGGTATATTATATATATATATATATTAATACCATAGCTAAGTCATTTTTCAATACAAAAAGTGTGGTATTTTTTTGAAATACCACAGCAGTGGAAAACTGAAATAATGATCTGATTGGTCACAGCGATCTCTTCGCGACCTTGCCACACTTTTACCCGCTAGGCAATATCACGGCGAAATTCCAGGGGAACACTATTTAGCTATAGACTGTAAGAACAGTATGAATAATAGCAGAACCGGGATGAAAAAATTTCTTTGACGGAATAATAATACAAGATTATGTTTTTCTTCACTGCGGAAATGAACTCTATCTTTGGCTATAATATTAACATATGATAGCACAGAAAACTGTGTTATTCGGATAAATAGCACTCATGCGGTGAGAAATTTCACTCAGCTTCGCCTCGTGAAATTTTCCTCGCTCCACTTGCGCTATTAATCCTGAATACCACAATTTTCCATGCTATTATACTACATATATAATATATATAATAGCATAATGCATGTCTACCCCCAAAGGCTACTTTAAAACATGAACAAGCACCTTCACAAGAATTCTAATTTGAAATAATGCTAGGTAAAGAAAAAAAGGCAAAGAGCTATTGATAAGGTTAGGAGAGACTCTCACATTAGGTTTTATTACAAATTTACTGAGTTCATTTATTCTGTTAGCAAAATTGTGCTGTTTGTCCATAACTATACTTTCTTTCGTAGGTGTTTGGTTCTTACACACCAAGTTCACACAGGGTGAAGAGTCCATTTACAACCATACAAAATCCTAAACTGTCCTTGGTAAAGAGTTAAACAAAACGTTTACAAGGCTTTGGTGGTTAACAAACTTTTATCAACACATATATAACACTAATATTTTGATTTTGTTTTGGTTATCAATGGACCACTGTTTCCAGGCAAGTGTCAATAACTCAGTCACTACGAAATTAACAATAAAAATCATTGTTTTATCATCGCACCTAACCTGTATCATCCTTAAAATTGGATTGCTTAACCCTTGAAAAGTCCGTTGTCCCAAAGTCCAGTCACGAAGAGATACAACAACATAAGTCTTGGTGCATGTATATTCCAAGTAAAACCTTGTTTGTGTGATCTAAAGAGAATGGCACAAATAAACTAAACAAAAAGATGAAATTAACAAATAAAATTATTTGCAGCTAGCATTCAAATTTAATATCAGTCAACCACTCGCTTGCCATTGTGGCAATAAGCACATCACTAGTGAACTCACCTAATTATAATGAACTTAAACCTGAACAACTGATGATTGTCAATGCAAGCACATAGATACGACCTTAATAAAAGGATTTATCCATTTGATATCATTAAAAAAATAAATACTACTTATAAAATTTTAAAACCAATATGCCAGAGTTTGAAACTCTTTCAGTCTTGGTAATGAGATGTGAGTAATATTCTTTCGCTTTGACGTTTACTATCAAGTTTAATAGCATGCAATTATAAAGTTGGGCAAGAAGAGTATCCATAAATACACTGTAACTGATTTAAAATTCATACCTAGTTCTAACTAATGATTGGATCTGACGTAGCAGCTGATATTTAATTTGTATTCATCTCTTTTACTTCTAATGTTCACTAAAAGGCATTGCTATTTTCACAGTGCATTATTTCTTTAACAGCGCAAGTATGACCACATCAAACCAGTATATGAAGAAGACCCTGAAGCCCTCGGTTCCTTACGACATAATCTCACATTAGATAAGAGTGGATAAAAAGGGTTAATTAAAAGGTTTCATCATCACAGCATAATTGACAATGTAAAGTTACAATGAAGAGTATGATGAAGCTCTTATTACTAAAAATATCCTGCAATTACTTCACATTTATACAAGGATTGATTCGCCACAGATTGTATTATTAATCATACACTAAATCGTTTAGCTAAGTATGACTTCACACGAGTATTGAACACTAGAACAAGTTTCGACAAAATACCTTTAAGATTAATAAAATAAGGCTTCATGTCTAGCAATAAATTGGAGCTGAAATGTTAAAAAGACGTTTATTACCTTTTGCAATGGCCTGTAAAATTAGTATATCCTCGCCCAATATTTCATTCATTAATGAGTCAATATAAATTTATAATTGAAGAAGAATATCAAATATTCTTATTATTACGAAATTGATTTCAATTTATTTAATTGTATTTTTTTTGTGAACAACTGTATGCAATCTGGATCTTCACATTAATACTCTAATATTCCAAGGTTTGCATGCATTAATAATTTTGCGACCATGACCTAACAAAGAATCTTTGAGTATAATTGAGACTCCATTTAGATAATGAACATTATAAATACATTGCAGTCAGAAGATCAAGATACTAGTATTATATTAATGTACATATTTATTTGTTAGAGACAAACATTCAGAACACTAATTAATCATTAATTGACTTCACTTTAATTTTCAGGTAATGTATTCAGAATATTTGATTTAAATTTATATTTACAATCAAACAAAATTATATTACAAAATTGTGATAATAATAAGTTTGACAATCCATTCAGTTTAGCTTACGAAATCCATCATTAGATCCCATTGCTATTGTTTCCTATAACAAATAACTTCATAACTTGTACAAACTTTGTAATATTGCCTAGGGTACAACTGTTAGAGATATGGTTATTGTTAAACCAGGAAGGGTAAGTTTTTTGGCAATGATTCCTTTGAACTTATTATAAATATTGCTGTAGACCTTAGAAGGATTATTGTGCTGCATTATAACAATGAATATATTATTGCAATAGTTCACTTGAATTCACTAGAAACCTGAGTGCATGTCTAACTAATTTAGATCCACCTACACTGTTTATGTGCTATTATTTCTTCACTGTGGTTGTCTGACTCAACCAGCGATTAATTAGTTCTACTATCTGTATCATATCCTTTTAATGAGCCGCATGGCCGTGATTACCTAAATCAATTATTTTCGTCACAGAAAAATCCACGTAGGAGGTAAAAAGTTGCTAGTATGAAGTTGCATGCATACGACCCAGAATGTATCCCTCAGGCCTATGAGGTACTATAAAATCCACCTGAAATAGTGCTCTAAAACTATTGCTGATTCTTCAACTACCAATTTAGAGGTTCACAACTAAATTTTATAATTTATTCTCAATCGAAGTAATACTAGATACTTACAAGCTCACTGTGTCTATCCATTTCTGCCATAAAACAAAATTTTCGAAAATTGACCCATAAGGCTTTACCCGGTGGGATACTGAACAAAAATTGTTTTCCGCGTTAGGCGGATTTTGCCCAAATCCGTTCACACATATATAATTGAACGGTCATTAGTTATTTATTTTTTTATACCGAAGTATATATGAAACTAGGCAGGTCTCTGAACCATTTGAAATCTATCCAGAATTAAGTTCTAATACTGTAAAACTGAATGTTTATTCTTTGTACTACATTGCCTGCCGCCACCATAATGGATAAAGAATGTGAGCCTGCTTGAATCGTTTGAAAAGCTATACAGAACATACAGATTATTTGTTACTCGAAAAAAAACCTTTGGTACTATAAACTAGAATCACGAGAGCACTGAACTTTGAACCGCCGTTTCTCGCAACGATGTCATTTTCGCTATGAACCCTTTACTACTAGTGGGTGTGCTTGAGCAAAAGGGCGAGCGAGCCTAAAGACTATACTTTTTTTATTGACTTTCTAACACTGAAGCTACTGAAAATTAGGTCCATTTTTTTAATTTAGCATACAGGGTAAAAGGGATTCATGCCATAGTAAACAACTCTCTGCAACTGCTTGAATTGAAGGAAAAAACAAACAACAAACAATACACGTTATTTAAAAGTTTTTGTGATATTCTTTAGCCTAAGTAGTGGTTGTAACACACAATGCTTTGACACAGCTGGACATGGCCCTACACAGACTTACCTTCGCAGTTGTCTAGTGGACAATATTTTCACGGTAAAACTGTGGGCAACGGCTTATAACCATGACAAAGAGCGCATTGACTTACCACCGCCACTAACTCGAATAGAAATGGGAGTCCCTTAAGTTGTTCAAGTTTAACTGTACCCGGCAAAAGAATTCAAAAACGGGAAACAATCAATTTTCTAGGGTGTAGCGGGTACTGATCTAAACTAGGATTCTTTTAGTGCAATTTGGGACGGGGTCGACACCGGAACTAACACAAAACGCGAGGGTCAAAGGACAAAAATGCCTTACGTACGGTCCAACATATATCAAATAAGCAGTGGTGCGCTCGAATAGCGCAAATGCATGGCGAGCGAGCAAGACTCTTTTTAACAGAAAATAGGATAAAAAATTCACTAACCTGTATTGCACAGTGGTAACCCTTCCCATTCTCAGTAGCTCAGAGGAATCTAAAGTCCTCTGATCCCAGACTAAGCTAAACAAATTAACCTAATAACTTCGAAAACAGTGGCAAAAACGCGCAGCTTGACAAAGACTCACAGATTGTTTTCCAGAAGAGAGTACTGTAACTTTTTTGGTTGAAACAAGTTGCGTCTGCAGCAGGATCTCCGCCTCGTTTAATGAAATACTGGACTGTGAACGCTTTACCTAACTTACGTAATTAGAAGCGCGGCGAACAGAGGTCTTCACGTTTACCCATAAAACAATAAATAAACGAGTGGTGCTTGGAGCACAAATGCGAGCGAGCGTTAAACTACACTATTGTTAAATGAATTAATTTTTAACACTAACACTCAAGCTACTAAAATAAAGTCAAGTTTTTAAAATAACGTATGCGGTAAAGGTATTCAAAGCCATGAGTAACCGCTCCTCCCACAACTGTTTGAATTGAAAAAGAAGCAACAAAATCAAATCACGTTATTTAAATTTTCTTTGTGATATTCTTAATAGTAGTTGTAAACGCACAATACTTTTCACAAACAAACATACCTACGCAATACGCCTTACCTTCGTGGTTTCGTCTAGTGACAATGCATTTTTAAGTAAATACGTTGAGTAGGGCTTATAACTGTGACCAAATAGCAACTAACTCAATAGAAATGGAGCTCCCAAAGATTTTGCGTTTTAATAACTGCACCCGCCAAACAATTCAAAGCCGTAACAATTCAATTCCTAAGGTGATACGGGTAATGGTCGCTAAACCGGAGGATTCTGTTTAGTGAAGTTTGGGACGGGGTCGAACGCGGAGCGACACAAAAAACGGAGGGTCAAAGTACAAAATGACATACATACGTCCAACATATATCTAAATAAATAAACAAACATCCCCGATTTTCGATTGTGTTAGCCCCCTGTAAGTGTCTCGCTCGCTACGCGCGCCTCGCCAATAAATAAATATAGCGAAATCTCGATTGAGTGACCTACCCCTGATAGTGTCTCGCTCGCTTCGCTCGCTCGCCAATAAATAAATAAACGGATATCCCCCGAATTTTCTATTGTGTTACCCCTGTAAGTGTCTCGCTCGCATACGCCCTCGCCAATAACGGCCCATTTTTTTAGTCTCGCCCTGCGTTCCCTGGCATTAACGAGGGGTTTTCGTATTTAGTATGTTAAAATACCTGAATTTAAACCTATCGAACTGTAAAAAAGATGACTTTATTGACGTCTCCCAGCTGATATTGCTAACATATTCTGTGCTATGAATACATCAGACTATTATATTCTCAAAGTAAGAAGTCTTAGGTATTCGCGAGAGTGGCCTGGCGGCCATTATTACTTGGTAGCTGCTCCAAATCTTATCATTGATAACTAAAGTAAATTTGAAGAACATAAACTAGTAAATTTTATGTGCCTGTCCTATTTCGCAAGGTAACATTTTTAGTTTTTGTAATTCACCAGTTTTAAAACTTATATTTAGATTATTGTAACACCCGTAGCAACCAATTTGTAAATGAAAGAATAATCTTGGTATTGTAGTTTATCTGCAATATTCACTTTGTTTTTAATAATCAAATATTTTTTTGCCCGTAAGGTGGCAACCAAGTGTCTCCCATTTCTTTAGAGTTTGTAGAGTCAAGAACTATTACCTGTACACTCGGTTTTTTCCACTGACTCATTGGCTGGCATGGTAAGCATAAAAGTGGTACACTGTCGTGTAAATCCCCACCAAATCTAATTTGAAAAGGAGTGACCGCAGTTTTTAGAAATCTACATTATCTACAACATTTACTCTAATCCTTTCAAATACCAGTATTAAATATAGTTACTTGTGTTGCTGGCAAAGCATCTCTATCATGTTTTATGAACAAGAAGTATTTGTAAAAATTAGGGAAGCATCTTGTTATGCTTTTTGCTTAAACAATAACCAATTAATCCAGTTTATTTTTTAATTGTTAGTGATGACTCCAAAATGTTATCAATTATTCTTCCTTAAAAAACTGGATAAAACAAACAAATTCCATCAATACGAGAGTTTGGTGGCCAACGATTAATTGACTGCTACTCAATCATATTTACAGATCTCAGTCTTTAGTTATCATTAGAAATCAGAGATCTCAGTCTTTCAACTTTAATTTTTTTGGTATGTGGTAGTAGGCACACAATTTAACCATTCATCTGCGTCCATTTTTTGCATACAACACTTATTTATATTTTTTTTCAACAATAGCCTTTTGGCAAGTCTCGCCAAATCTTTACTAACTATTGCCCTAATAACTTCAAAATGTTATAAATATTTTTTTTACGGAAAATCCATAGATATATAATTGTAAATTGTTATCGTGTAAAAGTTATGATTTGTTCCCGGAATGTGTATATGTATTTCTCACATGAAGCACAAAGTGTCTGTTTTATTTCTTAGCCAAATTGTACCTATTTCAATCCTCCCCTGTACGTTAGCTACATTTACTGGAAAGGCAATTCATCTTGTCATTTCATAAGCCACATGTTTTATTTGGAACCATTTAAACACTATTATTACATGTGGCTCCAGAACCAACTGATTTTTTCATATCCACTCACAGCAAATCAACTGAATTTTCATGGAATTTATACACGAATGAGAGGCTCAGTTGTATTTAAGCTGAGTCCTAACATTTTTACAACCTAGTACCATTACCATAGGAACGGCTGTGTACAAGATGAAAGAATACTACATTCGATTTACAGTGACAGATCATGTGATCCTTCTCAAATTTTTGTATCACCGCAGAATGAGTTAGGACCGGGAGAACCGTTCTGTGATCCAATAAACTTTCCCTTATGTCCCCACTTATACATTATCAGTTTTTCATTAGTAAAATGAAGAAATTTCATGTATCATTAGATGTAAACAGTAGTTAATCAAGAAACGAAGAAAACACTCCTGATTTCTTCTATATTATATTTTTATTTCCCTATGTCCATTGTTCCTATTTTAAACTATTCTCTTCCCCCCCCCCCCCCCCCCCCCCCCCACACCCCCACCTCCAATCTTCTAACCTTTCTGTCTTCTTCATTAAGTTTTAATGACTTCACCAAATTATTATTAATCACCAGTACCACTAGAGTGTCCGTAATAGAGAATCCAATTTATACTTGAAAGTGGACATCAAGTTGAAACAAACTTCTCAACCAGTGGTCAGTAAAACCAATTACTACACTAGAATTAGATCTTTATAGAAAACTCTGATTTATAGTTTTAGAGTTGTGTCACTTATTCTCTTGGAAAAGAACCATCTCAAAATATTTTCTTCGTAAGTGACCTTAATGTTTTATAACTACTTGGTATTGTAGTGTTTTTATTTAATTGTCAATCGTAAAACTGTATAATGGTAGCTCACATGATTGTCCACTTCTTGCCACTACACTACAAAGTGCCTTACAGGAGTTTGTAATCTGTCCATTTGAAAAAGAGGGCGGATTCAAGTGTTTTGTGATTAGACTATGATGGGAAGATATGGGATGTTAATTCAACTCATCACTGGAAAGATTTGACCATACATTACAGGAACTATCTCTCCAATAGCCTTCCCTCATTTGTCAATAAGCATTCATTTTTTACAATCTATTACAGTTAATAATAAATAATCATTTCCGTGAGACATCGACTGATTTATAAATACAATCAGATCGTGTTTTAAAAAGTAAACCATTTTTAATTTTACATTCAAGTTATCCTTACAATTGTTATCAGAACGAATTTAATTCGCAAGGCCCCATCTACTTCATTTATAGGACTTCAAATACCATGCTATTACTAATAGTATGCTAAAGTACACATATATCACTCAATGGTAAGCTGTGTTTATGATGTTTTTTGGTATAGCAATACATATGGTAGTATTCCAGTACTGTTATAATAACTAAAATAATTATTATTTTTTGTTGTTGTTATTATCATTACTATTATTAGTGTCAAATGAAGCCAGCCTCCTCACTAATGGATCTGTCTTGAGATTGGTATTATCTCCATGTACTTATAAGGGTCCACTTGAAAAGTCCAATGTGTGTAGCCCAACGTCAAACAAAATAATTGGACGACTTTCAATGCCATTCTTTTCATTATTGGACTAAAGTTTTTAATACTATTTTACTGCTTTATTGCTCCTGCATCTCATTTACTGAACTGGGTTGGTTTTGTGTGATGTTATACGTATAATGCTTTATTCTGCTTCAATTAATTACGGCCGAAACAGGTCCTTGAACAACCATACCAATCGTAAATTAATCGGATAATGGTTTTGATAACTATTTGTTCACCTCTACGTTTTGTAAATTTTTGTTAACTCTACTTAATCAAACAGTTTTATGGCTTTTGTTGTTTTTGTTTTTTTTGATGTGATGGGCATTAAACCGAAGCATACTTTTGATTGGTGTTTGCTTGAAACATATTCTTAGGGTATCTATCCTTCACTTATTAGATCAATAGTTTTTAATAGTTTACCCCTTTTTATACACTAGTAGGCCTCTAGCATGATATGAAATGCATGACATAACATGTTTAGCAGAGTTCATTTTCCTAGGGACCAGTAAAGTTTGTCCTGTTCTTTATATTTATTTTTCTATAACAAGCCAGTCAACCTCAAATAAAAAAATCTACAAAATTTGTGAATTTATGATGCTTTATTCAGCATTATTTTGTGAAAAAAAAGTGTTTTGTTTAACATCTTCTTCCTTTATGGTTAATTATAAAAGCCCATGAAATCATGCGTGGTTATTTGGACCCTGGCTGAGTCTCATTTTTGTTGAGTTTTTGTCTTAGCATGATAGTGTGTTGGATTGTTTGTAAAATTTAAATATAACTTGAAGTACCTCTGCATGCTCAAGTAATTAATAAACTTGGCAATTAGATAGTACATTATAGTAGGTAATGGGAAGTATCATTATCCATCCAGCCTTGGGACAGGCACTGACAACTTAAAAGACTGTGTGCAGGCCTTAACCACAAACCCAACACTTGTTCAATCTCATCGCTTTCGGCTCCTCCTCACCAATTACTATCTTTATTATTATTATCATTGTCATTATTAATTGTCTAAAAGAACGAGCAGTATCGTAGTATGCAATAGTGTATCATCATAAAAATCATATCAGAATTATCATTCATTGTACTAGACTCATCATCAGTATTAAATTGATTATTTTTTTAAATTATTATTTTATTGTGTGCTGATATTGTTATTATCCGGCCGAAGTAATCAGGATGAATTGAAATGTAACAACTTTTATATGTTAACCAATCTTAAAACAATTTTAAAAAAAGATCAAAATTGAATAGCCATAATTACGCATTCCTAATACAAAGTAGAACACACCACTAGATGTTTTTGTGTATAAGCACATTGTTTCAGGTTCACTTACAAAAGCCCTCCTTCATCATATTTATATATTCATAGGTGGGGGTATAATTTACCGCTTGAACCCAAGAATTGATAAAACCATAAATTTTCAAATATTGGACTTCTCGTTATTTTTGTAGAATATTATTCAACAGAATAAGATCACTATACTTTTTGATTCATTTGAAATATTAAAACAAACGAGGACATTTTCTTGCCTCTTTTTTTTCGCAATACAGATCCTGACTAAGTTAATTTTTTTTTTTCCTTCATAATTATTATATAATAGGCTGACTAAAGTTTTCAGTGGCATATTCTTAACAGCACTACTTATTGGAATGTCCCAAAGGTCAATGTATAGTTTTAAATGTAATCATTAACAATCAATCTAATCAACTCACAGATATGTTGACTAATAAGCAGCAATAGGAATTAAAAAAAATTTGCAAACTCTTGTATGTTCAGTTGTTTTTCAGTACCTCTCATTCCTTCCTTGAAAAAAACACTACAAATGTTCAGAATCTTTAACTAGTCTGGTGTTCATGATGGGTGATTATAGTTGATGTCTCAAGTTGGCGAAGTCTTCAGCAGTAAAGTTATTGTAAACCTTGCCAAGACTTAGGATTTCTTTCAAATGCAATGTAAATGATATATAAAAATCAGTATAACCATTATGAAGTCTCCATTAAATTATCCTTGTGCTAACTGTACCCAATTTAGTCTTATACCAGTTACAAACGTAGACATAAGAAACAAACCCGTGATAATCTATAAGCCATGTCTTCTACATAACCTTGATATCTCTTACCAACATAATTGACGACTAGTTCTAGAATTGGACTATACCTTGTTATTCCACTTTGTTTTCCGTGAGAATGAATCATATAGCAGATAGATAAGTGAAGTTTTCTACAATACATAGGAAACTTGGTAGTGATGCCTGTAGATGCTTTAGAGTTAATCAATACTACCTTAGATAGTAACCAACTTTTCCCTTTTCCAATGGATCATTTGTAAAGTGCATATATTGCACAAATAAATGATGTCGAGATTACCAATTATAGTACTATGAAATTTTAATTGTCAATATTGTTTGGAAGTAGAGATGGCCTCGCTGGAGCCATATGCTGTTTTTTTATAGCATCTCTTAGGAGTCCTCAAAGTCAATTATAAGGCATTTCTTCACTCACAATTATGACTCACTTTCTAACCCTTTGACAACCATTTATGTACATTCTGTTTAATCAGATGTACTTATCCCTGTAGCTATTGGCATAGAACAAACATTCAACAATATTATTCAGTTTCACATGATGATATCACAGCCAGCAACTGCATAACTGATGATTAAGAAAAAAACTCATTTTGGTGTTACAATTGTGTAATCTTATGCTAAGACTAGAGCAGGGATAATTATCGGATCCTCACTCAGTTAAGTAATTTTTTATCACTTGATCTAAGTTTCACAATCTTACACTTGCTTACCATATCAACTCTACTTCATTAGCATTGCCTATGTTCTACTGTCCAGTAAGTTTACTCTTTCCATGAGATTGATTAGTATTAATAACTTTCAAAATCTATATCATAAATCTAATTGTTTCACGAATAGAATCAACTTTTTAATATGTTAATAATTATTTAATATAATATTCTACTTATATAAATTATAGTACTTATTACATAGAGTCAGGTGTGAATATGGGAAACATTCCCAAGAGCAGGCTATTTATTTTCATGGAGCCAGAGGAGAGTGAAAAAGGCCTGAGAGTGAAATATCTATCAATATCACTCTGCAGAGTGTAGTAAAGTGGTTTATTCCACACTAATACATTCCTCACTGTTAAAGTTAGACTAGAGGAATTAACTCACAGTGTGAGTTGGTAGTAGGGGCTACCCACACCCTCAGCTAATAATTTCAGCAGCTAGCTCTAACCCAGTTGAGTGTGGGGCTACATACACCAGAGGAAGGTAGCTGTCGTAACCAGAAATTGACTAGTTTGGCAATTGCTTTAAATACCCTACTTTGGTTAATGACCTTGCCGAATACTATGAAATACAAGGTAAATATAATAAGTTATTTCGAAGGTCATGTAAACCTAAGATCGCATGTGTGAAGATATCGAGGGTGGAATTATCGAAATAGGTTCTCTTATTTTCATGAGTCGAGTTTGATAAGCTTAATATTTTAACCAAGGCTAAGTAATTTATTTTCAAGAGGCCAGAGGCCAGTGAAGTTAAAGCCTTAAAAGTGATATCTTGCCTATCACTATGAAAGGTGGTTTAATCCACACGAAGACATCTTACTACTGTATAGGAAGGGTGTAAGTCCAGGGTCAAGTGGTTGTAATATTTTAAGCAGCTGCTCTAACCCCAACCCCCCCCCCTGTTTGAGGGGTGTGTGCACAAAACATGCACATTTATTCCCCTTTATATGTACCGTACCACCATTAAAGAAATCATTTTTTGATTGAATTGGCTGATTAATTCAATTCAATTTGCAAAACCGTAAAAAGCATGGTGCGTTATACCAAATGCAGAACTCAGTTTGTAGTTTAACCTCAGTATGACATATCAAAGAATTTTTATGGTCCTAATGAAAATTTAGCATATCATGCTGAAGCATCCCTCAAAGACAAAATTAACAACATTGAAACTTGACTGACATGGTAGGATTTTCATAAAAAAATGAAAAAGAAAAAATTTTTGGTAAATTTTATTGAAGAGCCCATCACATTATCACTATGACAGTTATGCCTTTATTTAGCTCAGTAAGGGTAAGTGTTTAGTTATGCAATAATATATAAATGGGAAAAAAAATTTTTAAATTTTCATGACAGTATGGTGTGTTTCACATGGTGCTAATCTGGTGTAGTAGACAAGCTAGTCTGACAAAACAGCACAAATGATGATAGCCAACTAAGATAACCAGCATACCATAATTATTCCATATTTATATTTTTAGCCAGAAAACTCAACAAGTCAAGCTTTTTTTAATTTATTCTTTGTTTTCATGATTTTATAAGAGGTAATTTGACTTATTGCATTATTAATTAATACAATAACTCAACTAATCCTCCTTTTTTCCCTTCAGTCAGTCATACATTATTAGCTGTTAACCTAAAAGAAGAGATTGTAAGTGTGTAAAATGTACACAGTTTTAGAGCCCATGTATCAGTCATAGCGTAGGTTTATACACGTAGTAGTTATTAATGAATGAGCTTGTCATGGAAAATACTAAACGTACCTTGAGTGAAACCCAGAAAGATATTGGCCATAAAAAAGGCCAAATAGCCAAGCATCATCTCTAATATAGCCTTCATTAAGAGCCCCACAGGTACTCTTCAGGGAGACCCACTATCTCTACCTAATCTACAGACTACAGTACCGCCAGCAAGATTGAGCTGCCACGCAAGAAAGACAGCCACCCAGTGCACCACAGCGAGAATTGTTTTCGAATTTTGCACTGCGCCCCTCACAAAACGGACACAGGGCAAAAAGCTGAATTTCCTGCTATAGTATTTGTGGTTGAAATGTGGTGGTAATGTCACATGCAGTGCTCATTTCCTGATCGAAGGAAATATGGTAGGTATGATAGGAAATATGATATTATGGGTGAGTGAACATTTGGGCCATTGAGAAATTACTAAACCACTTCTACAACAAGTTTGAAGAAAAAGCTGCTGTACTTATCAATTTTTAAGTAATTGAATACTGGTAATGTGAATATTGACCCAAAACTTTTATCATTACTAAAATGTGTATTAAGTAGCAAAACCCTTTACCAAATGTTCCATTCATTATAACTTGATGGACAACTTTCCTCAAAAAAATTTGCAGTAGAGTTTATTTTTAAATAACAAGCATACTTTATCAGTACCATTAATGCCACATTCATTGTGTGCCAAAAAATATTAAGGTTTTTGCATCATGCCTCAATTACAGGGTGAGTAGCTAACTACCTGTTTCAGTAGTATTCCAAATGCCTGCAAACTTTTTTTAACTCTGCAAGCCATGCTGCTTAGTTAGAGTTGTAGACAGCATGAGGACTTTTATTGCATATAATGCAACCTCCAGTACCGCATTATGCATTAACAGTCTATTATGTATCAAGAGTGGTATAATCTATTTTATAAGTGCACATATGTAATTCACATGCGCAAGTTTTTGTTTACTGGTGAGCATTCACTCAAATGCGTGTTTGGTAAAGTGATGGTCACACAGTTGCACACTTGCGGAGTTGGAATGGGTCCTGTCTTCTTTATCGGGTGAGTGGGTGGGTTGGAAGTGGTAGATTTTTTTTGGACGACGTTATGTGCAGAATGGCTGACCCTCACCTTTGACCTCAGAGCGCAGCTGATCAAATGAACTTTGAACCTTAAGCACGTGCGCATGCACATATGGCTGACCATCTCTGCAGGGCTGACCATCTCTGCGAGGCTGACCATCTCTGCGGGGCTGACCATCTCTGCGGGGCTGACCATCTCTGCGAGGCTGACCATCTCTGCCGGGCTGAACATTGCTGCGTGTAGCTGAACATTGCTGCGGGGCTGACTATCTCTGGGTGGCTGACCATTGCTACGGGGCTGACCATTTGTGTGCCGACAGACCCATCCCAAGCAGCACCTCAATCATGCTAGTACATTGGAAAAATAGCTGTAGGTACACATCAATATTTTGAAACTGTAGTTTTATAATTATAATACTTGTTCACACAACAATCAAAGGGTGTGGCTTCAATTTTGGGCGTGACTGCTTATTCTAAAAGTTGAAGTAAATGTTATACTGGTGACACATATTCTTAAGTCGACAGACCACAACTCCATAAAGTGAGTGGAGCAAACTACATGTGTATGTATCTAATAGCGACAGTGAGAGCAACATACAAGTACTTTTCCTGCGTTATGTGCTCCAAATATCAACTTACCATTATCGTTGTATACACTCTAGGCCTAAAGAATAGGATAGGAGATGATTGACCAGCAACACAAGTAGCTGATGTAATACTGGTATTTGAAGTGTTTAGAGTCAGCACAGAATATTCAGATTGTCTGACTGCAGTCACTCCTGCAATGGAGAATTGTTGGGCTTTACACTTGCTGTAGTATTATGATTCATAAATACTACATTCCAGCCAATTAGTGTGAGAGCAGATCCATTTAGTGTGCAGTTTATAGTTGTTGATTCACCCACTGTTATGACAATAGGACCACTTGGTTGCACAGTAACTGTAACACAAAATGATTGTACATGTCCATTGCTGACTAAAATTCTGTAGTTAGTGAAGAATTAAAAAAGTACAAATAAAAATAGCTATGAGCGCTTTATTGTTAACTTCAATAGCTATGTTCAAATAACGTAACTGTAAATTATAATTATATAGGCCCACGTGAAGAAGCAAGCCTGAACAATATCATTTTAACTTTAGTGTGTGTGTATAAGTTTTGTGTCAGAACTGTTGATTGTTTTTTTGTCACTTTGGTGTTATTTTGTGCGTGCGTGTGTTGGTATGATTTGTGCCCCGGTGCTGTCTAGAGCCGGAAGTTTGTATCATTTCGTGTGACTGCGGGGTTAGAGGCATTTAAACTTGGTCTCACGAGGTGACTTTCAATCAATCTTTAAATTATATGTAATTCATAACTCGACATGCAGTGCTGCTAGGCTGATTCTGATGGCAGCGACTCTTAAAGTCCTACACTCGTGAGCGTCAGGTTATGACCAGGATCACGATCCAAACTTGCCCACAAATATGTATTTATGTGTATATATATATATAATCAACTACTTAGATCAAATATATAGGATTGCGGGGAGAGGAGAAGGAATTTGGATAGGTTCTGATAACACTCCTCTAAAATTAATGGCAGTCACAATCACAGTTAGCTAAGCATTAAATTTCTTGATTGATGGACTCATGAATTCAATTTAATTTCCAAAATGATGAAAAGCAAGGTGCTTGTTACTGTTACTACCAAATGCAGCTCTCAGTTAATATTTACAACTATATATCAGGAAGAATTTTTGATGGTCCTGATAAAAGTTAAGAATTTCATATTGATGCATATCCTCAAAGACAAAACTGATAGCATTGAACAAACTGACATTGCAGGAATTATTGAAATAAATGAATAAAGATGGAAATATTTTGAGTAATTGCTATATACCATAAATTATCACAATGACAATACACTTAATAGCTGAGTTAATGTAAATCTTGTTTACATGAAATACATAAAAATAAAATGGTTTTTCATGACAGTTAATTGGTGTGATGTACATTATGCCCACCCCACTTGTAAACCACTTTCATCACCCATGCTGCTCCATTCATTTCGACTAAAAAAAGTAATCCATTGATAACGTCCTGCTTTGAGTTAAGACTGAATATTAAAATATTTGTAAATTGATGTTAGAGAAGCGTTTATGTTGGATAATAAATGGCAAGGGTATTATTTTTCATTACGTTTCTCGTGTGAATAAAAATTGTCCTCTTATAAACCTCCATAACTTATATGCCTTGATGTAGGACTGGGGATATAACGTGAAACCCCATTATCAAAGTCATGGCATAATGACATACTATTGCATACTTGTTTGACAGATAAATAATTTGTAATAAAAATTTTCCTCAGCAGTTTAGACAGGTCAAATGCTTAGTTTACTTATGCTTCTATTTTCTCTGATGTCCTACTACTTATAACTGTGGCTATTTCCTGCTAATCTGTGAGTACCATACCTCAAATACTTCAATGTTGTTTTTTGAGAGTGCTATCAAACTAGAGTGCTCAACTTTTAAACTACCTTACCATTTGTTCTTACTTTATTGTACCCCTAAAAACAGACAAACATTAACTAGAAAAATAACAAATGAAAATTACAACTTGATGCTGGGATTACATACTACAATTATTATCAACCAGCACAAGCTTAGTTTAGAACCTAACATTTTTATAATGTCTTAGCTATATTCTTTTATTAATTTTGTAGTTTTTACGCTCTTTTTAGTTAAAAAAAAAGTCACCAGTACATAGTTACTTAATCAGCTCTATTTGCAAAAAAAAATGTATAACATATTCAAAATAAGTCATAGCCTTACACTTCCCTACTGAAAAAGAGAATCTGATGTAGTGGACAAGCTAGTTTGATAAAAACAGCATAAATGATGATAGCCAACAAGACAACTAGCATACCTCAATTATTCAAAAAAAAATTTGGCCTGAAAAATCCACAAGTACAGCTTTTTTTTTAATGTATTCATTTGTTTCATGATTTTACAAGAGTTGATTTTGATTCATTGAAGACTTGTTGAACTATTAATACAATAACTCAACTAATCCTCTATTTTTTCCTTCAGTCAGTTATACATTAATAGTTAACCTAAAAGAAGAGAATATAGATTTGGTTTGTAAAATGTACACAGTTAGAGCCTATGTATCTGTCATAGTGTATGTTCATGCAAGTAGTTAATAGTGAATGAGCTTGTCATGGATATACTATGACGTACCTTGGGTGCAACCCAGAAAGATATTCACCATAAAACAGGCCAAATAGCCAAGCATCATCTTCAATATAGTCTCCATTAACAGCCCCACAGGTATTCATCCAGTGAGACCAACTACTCTACCTAAGCTAGAGACTACTATACCGACAGCAAGATTGAGTTTCCACACTAGAGATGTAGCCGTCTGGTCAGCCCCCATGAGAATTTTCTATATCCAGTTTGTAAGCACGCTCCGCAACGAAAGCCACATCCCAGACTGTTGTGATTTCAAAACGTGCATGCGTCATAAGGTTGTGCATGTTTATCTGTTTCTTCCCTTTTAAACAGAAAGTGTTGTAATTATAATATAGCATTAACCGATAACCGTGATTTATTCAAGTACCACACCTTCCAGGAAGACCTTAGCTATGGTCAAGCAAGATTGAGATGCTATTATCCTGTCCTCAATTAACACCTAGATGTGAACTTTTCACACCCACCCAAAACCCCAATCATTCTTTCTCTACTTCACGATATCTCTACTCCATATTATCTAACTCCATGTGGGTAGACTGTTCAGCCACAGCGGTTATCAAAGAAATGACCCATACGAAAGGTAATGTGGTTGCAAGCCTTCTCAAAGTATTCGGTTGTGATGCATATGCACTGATTTCTGATTGCAATCAGAAGAAGTTGGGTGGGAAAGCAGAAAAGCTTCGATAGGGAATAATGACAAAAATTCGAAAACCTATCTTTTATATAATCAGCAAAGTCATTCTAGACCTAAGTCATAGGCATGGTTGTGCTGATCCCTGTGTCTTCATCTGTGACTATAATTTAGTATACCTTTACCAACTATAATCTTTCGTAAATCACATGACTTTGAAAGATAAAATTGAATCCTAAATTATCAAAAGAAAGCGCTGGTCCCAAATTGTTCTCAGTTCAAATGATATCATCACGGGTTGAAAAGAGTCCAAAAAAAACTGTCTTGGTAATTTAGAGTTAACAAAAAAATCACAAGGCTGTAGAGTTTAACAATTGTTATCAACAAATTATACACTAATTTACGAATTTGTTTGGTTGTCAATGGACACTTTTCAGGCAGTGTGTATTAATTTATGGGGACGAAAGGAAAAGTAATAATTTAGTGTTCAAAGGGTTTTATTTATTAAATGACTTTACCAAAATTGTGGCTACTGCTTCACAAGTGTGGTAAAACATTCAGAGAGATAATAAATAAAAAAATATCACACAGGGAGAAAACAATGAGAGCATTATTGTAAAGTTTGGAGTCGTAGAATTACTTGCCATAGCATTTTTATATTATAAATTTCATATAGGAGCTTGTTATTTCAATTTGTGTAGAGTGATATTGATCACTAACACCACAGGTCACCTGTGCTATCACTCTATAATAGTAGGCCAGCATTATAGTTAATATTTGCACTGTAGCTACACTGTGTCCTTCACACTAGCTATCTCATTATTTCAGGATTAACTTCTTCTGAATCTTTGTTTTCAACCTGTTGCTCCTCATAAACCTTTGCAATCCTCCTAGTACAAGTAGAACTTCTGTGCTACGCAATATAGTTTCAAAGTGGAAACTACCCATGTTTGGAAGGCTTGAATTTACACGTACGCACTTTACCCACACTATTTCACTTGTGGCTAACGTGATATTTCACATAGTTTCCGCATTATTTCACGTGACTAATTAACAAGCTATTCACTCTCCATGTGCGATTTGTATGAGTAATAGCACGGTAACTGTGCTATTCGGGATTAATAGCACGAGTAACGTGATTGAAAATAGCATTCGGCTTCGCCTCGTGCTATTTCAATCACGTTACTCATGCTATTGATCCCAAATAGCTCAGGTTAACCGTGCTATCACTTGCTAATAGTAGGCCAGCTTTTTAAAAAGTCATTTGTAATTGTAGCTATACTATACCGTTGACTCACCATCTCTTTTTTTTCAGGATTAGCTTCCGCTGGAACTGTTGAAAAACATTCCGTCTAGTACGGGTCGATCTTCTGTGCTAAAGAATGACATTGTCTCCAACTCAAAACTACTCTAACTGTACGCGTGCGCACTTACCCTTACTATATCATTTAGCTACCGACACTTAGTTTCCACTTAGTTACCGAGGTATTTCAATTAGTTACAGCTATTTCACTTTCCCCGTGCTTGTTGCGTATTCATGACTGTACACTCCATCGCCAGCGTCGTTGTACCAACGACCTTTTACCAATACGGTCTGACAAAGCTTTGTCAACATGACTAAGCGTATGAATTATTTAACTAAAAACAGTTCACTCTCTGTTCTTATTATTAATTATCAGTCAAACTCGTTATTAAGTCTATAACAGTACTATTACAGCAGCACACAGTTTGAAATAAAATTTGTTGTCTTATGATTGGAGATATGCCATAGGTAACTATCATGTAATTTGGATGAAGTCTTTCAAGTAAAATGAGCCATCCTTCCTAGCTGCTGAGATATAATGGAATAGCCATGCCATTGTTTTTGGTAAAAAAAACAACAAACAAACAAAAACCAAGATATTTTGTTTGAATATCATTATACAATCTTCAATAATATCATGCAAAATCAATGAACAACATTTTTAGAATGAGGTTTACTTGATGTTTGTGTTGCTACTGTTATAAAAGTTGGTACATCCAGCGCCACTGTCAAATTATTCATGTTTTAATATAAGTTTTAACCATATTAGGGCCCCAGAATAATGAGCTTCTTCCTATTAAGAAACAATATTGAATACAATAATTTTGAGCCGGACATTATAGATCGCGGACGTCGAAAACCCTTTACCAATAATTCAAAGCTTTGCCCCCGCTTCCTTTTTTTTTTATTTCTGGGTATCCTGTGATATTTTTTGTGCAATCTAATTAAATTGAGTACGCAGAATGACTAACCTTTTAAAAGTGGACTTGAGGGTTGTACAGAGTTAAATATGGCTACGTTTTGGATCCTTTTTTCGGTCGCTATCAACATCTTCGACCAAGTGTCCTCTCAAGGTACGTCTCAAGGTACGTCTCTAGTGTTGGTAGCTGAGGCTATTAGCTGTAACCACTGTATTTTATAGCCATTAACGCAGGCAGGAATGACATACAATTAAGTATTTGATAACTGCAAATTGTAGAGTACTTGGAGCATATTCAGATTCTTAATACTGTGCATCTGAATGATGCATTAATATTGACTGCCTTGTATTCTTATTAGACATCTGTAGATTTGCTAAAACGTATTGATTCTTCCACTCAACGTAGAGAGCAAGTAGTCATGCTGCTGAAAACCATCTGCCACTGAAGATGGGTCAATTATTATCACAAGAGAGTACGCCTTGCCCAATTGTACTAATGTTTTACCTATTCTAATCTTTAATGCTGCTTAGTTTCTCCTATTATTCTCTAAACCTTACCTACTATTCCCATGAGCTTAACCATTATTATTTCATATTTGTAAAGGGTTTCTTCCACCACTCTGGAAACTGTAGGCAACTTAACCTCCAGTGGATGAGTGCCACAAATTTACCCAATGCTTATACACTATAATCTTAAGCTAAGATGTTTTACTAACCCAGTCACAGTGATGTTAATCAGTATGTCACTGCATGTCATTCACTGGCAGCTGCTGCTGAGTCTGTCTTGTGACTCCTATGAACTTTACACCTAATTAACACTCTTAAGCATTTTAAATTGCATTGACTCCACCTAAGTCTCCACCTACTTCCTCTCAAATTTAACTAACCAATATTATAATACTGCTATGCTAAAGCAGGCAAGCTTATTCATGATTGTACAGATGAAATTCACTCTGGAATTATGTTTTAAAGCACACTTGATTGTGGGAATGGTCTCTGAGAATATTTTATCAATGAATTAGTTTCATTTATTAACTATTTCTAATATAACTTGCAGTTACTGTGCAACCAAGTGGTCCTATTATCATAGCAGTGGGTGAATCAACAACTATAAACTGCACACTAGGACCTGATATCACACTCATTGGCTGGAATGTAGGGTTTATGGATCTTAATACTACAGTAAGTGTAAAACCCAACAATTCTCCATTGCCAGGAGTGACTGCAGTTGAACAATCTGAATATTCTGTGCTGACTCTAAACACTTCAAATACCAGTATTACATCAGCTACTTGTGTTGCTGGTCAATCATCTCCTATCCTATTCTTTAGGCCTAGAGTGTATATAACGATATATGGTAAGTTGATATTTGAGCACTTAAAGATTTAATTTTGAAATGATGAAATTCATTTCATACTAGAAGATATAGTTTGAAAAACAGATCATAGGGACTCTACATGAAATAGCACAAAAGAACAGTATGGGGGTGATAGTAGTTGTGCCCAGTGATGCTGTCAATTTACCCATATGGGATGTTCCTCCTTAATTACATCTGCTGGAAACCCCTTACGTAGTTCCTGATTTATCGATTTTGTCTTGGTCCTCAGCACAGCTTCTGTTTGTCCCCTAAGTAGATTATGATAACATCATCAACACTTTGTGCCTATAATAATACTAATATTACTGGTCTGTACTTGAAGTGGAAATGTGCATTTTAGGAGGACCAGGGTGATCTGAGGAGGTTCAAAGATCTCTGTTCTAGAGGTCTAACTCACAGATTGTAAATGATTGCTATAAGTGTCTCTCTATAGTTAATGCATGCGCTCTGTCTTTTTCATTGGCAGACTGAACTCTAGGCAAGTGGATGGGGATCCTTTCAAATTTAGGATCTATACTTAAGTTTAGTGGGTCTTCAGCATTCTAAATGATTTGCTGTTGTGGGGAAGATGGCACAACTAAAGCAATGTCCTTTCCTTTGGAGAAATCAGTTGTTTTTCACACAAACATTTGAGCAGCTAACTGCTTGTAGGTGGCTACATCACTTAGTATGCATCATCAGACTCTAACATTCTTAAATATTAGTATGGGTGTCCCATTTTAAATGCACCTACACTATACAGTAATGGCAGCATCTGGTTGTTTTCCTTGTGTTATCAGCGGGAGTTTTGTTGGAAGTCCCATATCATGGAGTATACATGACAATTTATTCAAACGCAAGGAGGGCCTGTCCTGTTTTTTTTTGCATTACTTTGAGGACATTTAATCATTATTTAAACAAGCCTTATTTCCAATTGGAATGCCACATCCAAAAGTGTTCTAGTATCACATTGTTGGGTGATGAGTCAGATATATAAATGATGAGCCATTACTAGCTATTGTAGATACTCATAGTATAAATGAATTATTAACAGCACAGCTGGACATTAGGATAAATGCAGATTTGTAATGTCTGTAATTTGCCATGATTTCATCCTACGGGTGAGTGCGGGGGAAATTGTATTTCTCCCCCTCCTCTCCCCCCGATTTTTTTAAATGCTCAATTTCTTTAAAATCTCAAAATTATCATTTCAACTTTACACACTCAATTAGTGCTTATTTGTTCTTTGCCCTTCATGTGCTTCATCATACATAGCACCTTATGCATGATAACGCTTATCTTCTTTCACCTTCTTCCCTAAGACAACTGCAGATTACATTGACACTCTTGTCTGTTTGGTATTTGGCAGCAAGGAGCTTGGCTCTATGTACTTAGAAATATTGTATGTATACTCCATTGACAGCAAATAATATGGCACAATGCTTGTCATGTGGCAAGATAGCTGCATCACTAGAGATAACAAAAATACTGATGACTTTGTTTAGTTAGCAAGATTAACGAGCATCCTGTTCCAAATATCTGATGACCAAAATACTAAAATTAGAAACAACTCTAAGCAAATTGACATAGCCTTAAAGGTTGAAGTTGTTACTATTCCAAATATGCAGTAGTTTGCATAAGAAAAGCTTTTTCATTGTAGACTTTTAGTGACTTGTACAGCAGTTGCATTTTTGTCAGAGTATATATCCTGTAAAAGCTACTTTTGCCGTTTATACAGGCCATCATGAAGTTACGTAATTTTCCCTCCTTTACATCGTATTTTTGTATTGCTTTGTTTTTGCTTGGCTTGCATTAACTCAATAAAATTTAATCATATATCTCAGGTATACCAGATCCTCCTGTGAAGCTCTCTTTTCAACTTATAGCAAATGAAGTAGAAGTCTCATGGGCGTATAGAATAATTCAATCTGTTACATTTAGTTTCAATTTAAGTTTAACATTTTCACAACCAAGTGTCCTCAAAGAAATAACAAAAGATGTAAAAGACATAAACAATGCTACCTTCACTTTGTTAGGAAACAGGTCATGTGACCCATACAGATTGTGTATAGCAGGTAGAAACATAGTAGGTCAAGGAGAAGACTCTTGTACGGTAGGAAGTCTACCTTATATACCTTCACTTGATAGAATTCAATATTCATTGTCTGGACATAATGGAAACTTTGCTTTGACAGTCATGATAAGGGTAAGTACATACATACTAATTTGACTGAATTTTTATGAAAACATTTTTACAGATGCCTGAAGAGTGTCACAACAGTGAACAGAGATATGAGCTAGTTGTGAGGTCTGTCTTAACTAATGATACTCGATACTCTCTTCCAGTTCTAGCTGATCTGATGACTATGTTACAAATTGGGAATTTGTTAGAAAATAATTTGTATGTGTTTACAATAACATCACTTAATCTGATTGGAGAAGGAAGATCAGAAGAAATATCATTTTGTAAGTTTAAGTTGCAGTGTAAGTTAGTGTACATTTATATTGGTATGAAATGCAATTGCTTTTCTAACTTCTTATTAGCTAGTCATAACAATTTAAAACCTATTTCTTATTAGCCACAAGCTGCATTCATGGAGTAAGAATCTGCTCACTAGAGGGAGGTGGGTTCAGAGTGTCATGTGACTATATCACTGGATGTGAAGATATAGGATGTAATTACATTATCACTGGAGATAATAGCATCCCAGATATTAAAGAGGCCATTTTTCCTAGCGACTTTTCATTGTTGTATATTAACATCAGTTTATACAATTCTATAACAGTCAATAATACTAATAGTAATACAGTGAGACAACAACTGAACTTCAGTTCAGTGGAATTATGTTTACATTCAACAGGTTAGATAGAGCTTCCTCTCATATTACCAACAAATTTTTCTTATTTACAGACTCTACCTCATCCACTCAAAGTAATACAACATATACTGTCACACCTTCTAATACTACTATCATTATTGTATCTATTGTAAGCGTAACTATTATTGCTATGTTAACAATTACTTTGATTATTTTGTTCTGTCTCTGCATTAATAGTAAGTTTCAGACTTTTTCTCGTATTTATTATAATTATTGTTAATGATGTGTTTCAGAAAATAACGTGAGAAAAGTGTCGAAAAGAACAACCATTGATGTCTTACATAACATACAAAATGACAAGTAAGTTCTTTGTTTACTTTCACATGAATATATTATTTATGCTTGTTGATACTAGAAACAAGAATGATGCAAATCAAAACCTAAATGTAAGTTTAATTATCTTTCCACAATATGCACTTGTTATTTGAAACTTTTTTAATGTGGTATAGACTTTTGTAGCTGTTGATGCTAATCCATCCTATGGAGTCATTTCACTTGGAAAGGATAATGTACAATGTGATAGTAATCCATCATATGAGGCTGTGTTTATAAAAGGCACACATTCTGTGCCTGAGAGCTCAAATTTAAATCAGAATTCACCCTCCAATCCTCCACAACAAAATATTGAACATTATGAAACAGTTTATTAGATTAAAGAGTACCTATTTCACAATGTATTATGTTTTTACTTCTGTTTTGTTAATATTTTTGCTATAACTACATATTAATTTTTTATAATTAATTTGTAGAGCACTTATCCATTGTGTAACTTGAATAAGGCAACATAAACTGTGGAGTACAAGGTTCTACATAGGCTGTCTGTAATAAATAGATAATGACTTCTTATTTTTCTTATATAAAATTACGTTGGCTGCCAACGTAGAAATGAGAACAAATGAATTGGAACACACAACTTTAATGTGGCATGCTTATAATCTACTCATGGTATCATAAAAAATATACATACATTCCAATACAGTATACAAACAATAAAGGTACAAAAATTCGACTGTATTAAAATTACCATTCTGTTCAATTCAATTAAGGGTTATTTTTTTCACCAAACTATGTTAACCCTATATATATTCAAAGGTGAGGGATTTTTCATGCACGAATGACCCACACTATCACTATATTATTGAAAAAGTTTTTAATGAAGTAAGATTAAGCAACACCAATGGAGAAAAATAGGAGTTTTATACAGCATACCATGCATGGACTGCAATTTAGTGTACGTGGGTGAAACGGGCAGAAATTTAGAAAAAATATTGAAACAACAGCAATGTGCAGTTAAAAGAATGGATGACTCAAAATGGCATCTCAGTATATGCATGGGAAAGTCACACAGAGTAAACTGCAGTGAATCAAGAGTTGTTAAAATGGTACCAAATTATGTCCATAGGAGGCTAACAGAAGCATTAATTATACAAAGCAACATCATGTCAAATTTAGACAAATGCCTCAAGCTCAACTCCACCTGGACTCCGTTCCTATCAGAACTTTAGTGTCGATGTTGGCCCATGGCTAAGTGCATTTTTCTTGTTGACAACTTTGTTTCTTTTATTTTAAACGGTCATATACACCTCACAACTGAAGAAGGCTTATGAATTGAAATGTATTGTGAATTTATTTATCTAATTTTAATGCTACAAAGCAAAAAATATTAATTTTCCTGGAATTTTGTTTTTATGTACTGTTTTTTTTCTTATATTTTCTCAGTAAATGGCTAAGATTGCATAAGTTAATTCCATTAAATAGGTTATAGCACACTAGTTGCTGCGAGCAATTCCTCAATATTTATCATTGTGTATATGAAAATACAATAGTTTGCTAGCTTAGTGAGAAACCGCTATAGTTCTTTTGATTATTTTATCTCCTTGTTTTACTAATCAAAAAACAATGTATGATTCCTAAGTAGATGTCTCAGAGTTAGCAGAGAGTCCAACAGTAATGGCTGTAGTATAAAAGCTTGTCAAGAACTTAGGGATTTCTGTCCATTGAAAGTAGATTGATCACGGAAAAATTAGTGGCAACAGGGTGTAATTCCATTAAATTTTGTTGTTCTAACCAAATGCATATTTAGAGGCATTACGCAAGCTTTCAATATCACTGTACATTTAAAACATCAAACACAAGACCGTGCCTTTGATAATACCAGGAAGCCAATCTGCACAACATATGTCATTTCTTGCCAATAACAGTTTTTGATTGGCCATTTTTATTCATTTTCTTTCCTTGAGAATGGAGAACATTTTTTAATGATAAGTAAGAGCAAGATGAAATAAGTGTGAAGTTTTCTACCAAGTATAGGGAAACCTGGGTATGCCCTGTAGATGCTTGAGGAGATGATCAATGAGGGTAGGTTGAAGTTGATGGGCATGCTGTAGCCATTTAGTGAGTACATCATATGAACCGCACTCCATTTTACAACCTAAACTATACAATTTTTTTAATCGTTGTTTAATTCATGTATCAGGGCTCTCTTTCTTTCTTAATTGTTTTCTCTATGGGGACTTCATTATTTAGATACTTACTTATATTTAAGCATTAATTTTCCAAATCAATTACATAATGTTTTTCTTTTACTTAGTTACATATGCACACATGCAAACAAAAGGAAATAATGAACACAAGTGAGCTGCAAAATTGACAATTAAAGATTATACGTTTTTAAATATTATTTTAATACTGTCTATAGCTATCAGAGAATACATGTAATCGCTAAATGTAGATAAGTCCAAAATTTTGTTAGTATGTCAATAATTAATATTTTTATACTTATTTTCTAATTGTTGTACAGCACACAGATTTACATCCTGCATATCACATATGCTTATCCATGTAGCTATTGACATAGAATAAATCTATAATAGTGTTTTAAATAACACTATAATAGTTTCAGTTTCACATGATGATATCACAACAGCAAAGGCACAACATTAAAGGTAAACAATTTGGAAATGCACAATACTGTTTACAATTGTGTAAATCATAGCTAATACTACAGCAGGGAGAAGTATCATGATCCTCACTCAGTTGAGTAAATTTTGTATCACTTAGATCTAAATTTCACAATCTTACATTTGCTGATCTTATCAACTACCTTATGATATCCATTGCTTGTCCTCATCTAGTAAATTTACTTCATATAATGGATTAGTATTAATAATTTTCAAATTATATATCATAAATTATATATATGTAGTTTTTCGAATAGAATCAAAGAAAATATGAAGAAACTGAAGTGATAAATTGGTGGAGTAAAAATTTAACGAATAAAGAGAACCTTTGAAAAAAGAGAATTTTCATTGGTCTGTGGAAAGTGGACTGTAGCATAGCGGTACCCCTTAACAATTTAAATACAAAATTGGAGTGTTTGTTTGCCAGCTAGTTGTCATAGCTCAGTGGCAGGGCACTTGTGCGTTAAGCAAGCAGTCCTGGGTTCAATATAAGTGGCGACCAAATGCTTTTATTGTGTATTCTTTTAAAAAAAAAGCCTGTGAAAAAGAGAGAATACATCTATAGAATCAAATCATTTGAAATAAACCCATCCATCCATCCATCCATCCAACCATGTATAAGCCTCTGTTTACTGCAAATTGAGTTTTGGCTCAGTGGCCATTCTTTATCAATTTACCCTTTCCGATACTTTATAGCTTCAGTTTAATTATGTGTGCTCATCTAGGCTATGACATTCAATTATACTATTCCTTCTCAATTATCAAAGTAATAACTTATATCTAATTGACTATAAAAACAGTAAATGTAGTTATAGCAAAAATATTAACAAAACAAAAGTTTGAAAAATAACAAGAATAATTGGCAACACTTATATTACTAGTACAATAAAGAAAGATATCTCTGATTATTATTTCAATACTTTTTAATTTAAACCACTTTAAACTCTAATCATCACTATCCCTAAATGTTATATAGGAACTTGTGCTTATTGTGGACAAAAATATTAAGAATTGAAAAAAATACATTATGTAAAGCATTAACTTGCATAGGTTGTGATTTGTATAATTCTTGCTTCTAGTATCAATAATATAAAAATAATTAGTTGGTGATATGTAGAGTAGCTCTATCTAACCTGTTGAATGTAAACACTAATTCACTGAATTGAAGTTTAGTTGTTGCCTCACTGCATTAGTATTATTAACAGTTATAGAATTGTATGCACTTATATTAATAGACAGCAAGGTAAATTCCTTAGGAAAAATGGCCCCTTTAATATTTTTGATTTTACTAATACATTGATGATGTAGTTACATCCTCTATATTCACATCCTGGGACATAGTCACATGATAGTCTGAGCACACTTTCCTCTAGACATAATATTCGTATTCCCTGAATACAGCTTGTGGCTGACAAGAAAAGAGGTTATAAATTATAAGTTGAAAAAACAACAACTACATTTCATAGTAATAAACAAACAAAAACATACACTCTTACTACAACTTACCAAATGCTACTTCTTTAGATCTCCCTTCTGCAATCAGATTAAGTGATGTTATTGTAAACACTTAAGAATAGTTTGGAAACAAATTCCTAATCTGTAACAAGTTGTCTGATCAGCTAGAACTGGAAGAGAGGTCAAGTATCATTAGTTAAGACAGACCTTTACCTTTTTGGGGTTTTACATTTATTGTAGTAGTAAGATCCAGAAGTTCTACTTTCTAGCCAACGAGTGTGATTTCATCTCCTAGTGTGCAGTTTATAGTTACTAATTCACCCACTGCTATGATAACAGGACCAATTGGTTGCACAGTAATTGTAGCATAAAATGATTGTAGATTTCTATTGCTGACTAAAAATTCAGTAGTCAGTGAAGAATTAAAAACCAGTGAAAGTTTCAGATGGAAAAGTTTCTCTGATTTTGTTACTGCACAGGCTGGCAACATAACTCGCAAATCCTTTCCCAGCCACCCCCAATACCACCTGATGTGCTGGCGATAAGCAGTGTATCGGTATTTCCTGTAAACATCAAAAGGGAGTAACTGTCAATACATGGTACTAACTCTTGCAAGCTTTATATTATTATTATTATTATTATTATTATTATTATTATTATCATTATTATTGCTATCATTATTACTATTATTATTATTATCATCATCATCATCATCATTTTATTATTATTTTAATACAACAATAGAAGAAACTGTCTTGTATTCCTACCATTAGCTACTGCTATTATTATCTATATTTTATAACTTACTCATGTATTTTGTTAAAACTAGTATGCATGAACTTATCATTATCATGACTATTAAAGCAAAGTTACCATAAAGTTTAGACAATGAATATTGAATCTTATCAAGTGTATGTATACACACAAACTTCCCTTATTGGGACTCCCCAGTTCTGGGCACCCTGCTCTACCTGGGCACCCCAATACTGCATTATAGGTGTTGTAAAAATCAGCTGTCCATCAAGTATACAGTGTATGTATGTACTGAGAGTTGTAGAATCAACTTACAGCTGCAGGTTTGAGTAAAGGGTACAGTAAATGTACAGCAGCTGGATTATCTTCCCAGCTGGGCTCCCACCCTGTTCACCCCAATCAAAAATGTCTATGTCTAGTAAGCAGCCTACTAAGCAAAGCAATAGCTAATCATTTCCATCTAAATGGAAAAGGAGTGTAATGTCCTTAGATACAAGTAGCTATTCCTCAAAGTATGTCTAATTGTAATTATAAATAAGTTATTACAATTCCTATATATTAAAATACGAGTGAAAATATAATTGTTCTCAGATACTGATATTTCTGAAGTATGGGCAGTGCCTAGTCCCTAGCTGCCAGTATTAGGGGAGTTTGAGTGTATAAGGTAGACTTCCTACAATACAAGAGTCTTCTCCTTGACCTACTGTGTTTCTACCTGCTATACACAATCTGTATGGGTCACATGACCTGTTGCCTAGCAAAGTGAAGTTAGTATTTTGCATATCTGTTACATCTTTTGTCATCTCTTCCAGGACACTTGGTTGTGAAAATGTTAGACTTAAATTGAAAGTAACTCTCACAAATTGAATTATTCATACTCCCATGAGACTTCACTTCATTTGCTACAAGTTGTAAAGAGATATTCATAGGAGGATCAGGTACACCTGTAATTTATGATTACCTCAATTGAGTTAATGCAAAAAAAAAGGACAAAATATTACAACTGCATCTATAGGTACAAATCAACAAAAGCTAGGTTAACTTATGTATACATACTTATAACATGGCGTATGTTCACTTAGATACATCTTGCCTCATTACTCTGCAGTTATACATCAAACATCAAACAGTTCAATTACTCCAAAAGTCCACTAAAAATGAAACTTCATTCGTAACGTTTCATAAGGAATTAATACTTGGAGGATCAGGGAACACTTTCTTATTAAGAAACTATGTCACACATCGGAAGCCATACTTTCAGTATGTAATTCACATCTAATCTCTATTCTAAATATGAATAATGTCTTGTTTTAATAGCCTGTATGAAAAGAAATGCATATTATATTATGTTTCTGTAATGATAGTGTTTATAGTCTTGAGTGCTATATTGTAACTAAATCAACCAATAAGTAAGCAAACACATCATGAGAGAAGGAGATTGTTATGGCATCCATGTTAATAATTTAGCTGTCAAAAATAGTCCTTTAAATATAATAAGCAGTAGGTCTAAATCCTTACAAAGTAAAAACATACCTAACCAATAAATGTAAATAATTTTTACCAATGGTACATTCAAACTGTCTAATCAGATAGCTCAATTCAAGGTGAATATATTTCATACCCACCTCTTAGGAGATTAATAAGTAAACTATCCTTTAAACTTAGTTTTTGTGCATCATGGTACAGTCAGTTGCACAATTCCATGTTCAAGTCTGTTGGCTTAGTATTACATGAGTGCTACAGGCACAAACGTAAATATGGCATATCAGACACGTGATATTCTACGGTATCCAATGAATAATATATTTATTATGTAGTATTTATGTATGAATACCATAGATATGTGATATAATTACATCATCACTGGAGAAGATATGACATACATTACAGGAACTATATCTCCCAATAGCTTCTCTCATTTGTCAATAAGCATTCATTCTTACAATTCTATTACAGTTAATAATAAATATCATTCAGTGAGACACCCATTGCTTATAAATTCAATCAGATCTTGTTTAAAAAGTAAATCATTTTATTTTTTAAATTCAAATATTACATACAATTATATATCCAGAACGAAGTTTAATTCACAAGGCCCAATCTTCAAACTATAGGACTTCAAATACTATTGCTATTACCATAGTGATTGCTAAAGTAGCACATATAGTCACTCAATGGTAAGCTGTATTTTATGATGTATATTATTTGTAATAGCATACAATATTAGCATAATAATTATTGTTATTGCCTCTAACATGATAAGAATGTCCGTACTTACATGTTTAGCAGAGTTCATTTTCAATTTGAATTAATGGCAGGGACAAGTATAGTTTGTCCTAGTTTAAACCCTACTGACAGAATTTTTGATCTTGATAATTTATTGTCCAACAATCAAGACAGTAACCTCAAATTAAAAAAAATCTACAAAATTTGTGAATGTATGTATGCATTAAATTAAGTTCGTTTATTGTTATTATATGACATGAAGTCGTGTACTCTGGCTGGGTCTCATTTTTGTTGAGTTTTGTCTTAGGTCTTAGCATGATTAGTGTTGAAAATTGTTTGTGAAACTTTAAATAACTTGAAGGTACCTCTGCATTCTTCAGAGTAATTAGATAAACTTTGGCAATTAGTAGAGACATGATAGTAAGGTAATGGGAAGTATTAATTATCCAGATCCAGCTTGGGATAGTGGCACTGACAACTTAAAAGAATGTAGTGCAGGCCTTACCAGCAAACCCAACCACTTGTTCAATCTCACTCGCTTCGCTTCCTCACCAATTACTATCTTTATTATTATTATCATTGTCATTATTATTGTCTACAAGAACTAGCAGTATAGTAGTAGTAATAGTGTATCATAATAAAAATCATTATCGGAATAATCATGTCATTGTAATTGCAATCATCATCTGTCTGAGGGGGCGTAAACCTCTCAGTCAGGTCCGGATTTTCTAATCCAGTCGAAGTGACGCAACGAGCTTGGTACAACTTCGACAGTGTTCGAAGGACCAGAAGATAAAACTATCTACGACCTCGTAAGAACCTGCAGTGTGCGTGCAAGGCAAAGCCTCTAACTCTACAATATGCCCACGTCGCTCTCAAGGCGGATTGCAGGGGGCTGTTTGCAGTAGTTGTGGGGGTATTTGCACACTCTCGGCTCCAAGTCAGAAGTTTAAAGTTTATCTTGTTTTGACATATGATTATAACATTTAAATAGAGTAGAGTAAGGTGATACATTCAGTGGGTTGTATGGTTATGAATATAATTAAGTCTATGAGTAGGTGGGTAAAACATTGACATGTATGAAATAGCTAAGCTAAGAATGTTCTTATTTGCTCTAGTCCTGTTCAGAGCTTCTTGAGTCCTGAACACATCATTATTATGATTGATTATTTTTATATTAAATTATCATTTTAATTGAGTTGCTGATGTTGTTACTATCGCACAATAATCATGGTGAACTGAAATGTACAAGCTTTTATGTGTTAACCAAAATCGTGCAATTTAAAACAATTAAAAAAAAGAGAGTCAAATTGAATATGCATAATATTAAGCATTCCATAATACAAAGTTAGAACCACACCAATAGATGTTTTTGTGTATAAGCACATTTTTCAGGTTCACTTGCAAGCACTCTTTCACCATATTTATATTATATTCATAGGTGTGGGTATTAATTTACTGCTTGAACCCAAGAAAATTGATAAAACCATAAATTCAAATATTGACTTCTCTTATTTTGTATATAAATTTTGAAATATAAAAAACAACAACATTTTCTTGCAGCATTAGCAAATACTAGATGGCTGACTAAGTAATAAATTTTTTTTCTTCCATATTTTATAATGAGATGGCTGACTAAGTATTTCAGTGCAATATTCTGTACAGCAGCTAATTATTGTGATATTCCCTAAAGGTCAATGAATATTTTTAATGTATAATTAACCAATCAATCAATCAAACTCAACAGATATGTTGACTAAATAAGCAGCAATAGGAATTTTAAAAATGCAACTCATGTAATGTTCATTTGTTTTCAGTACACTCCTCATTCCTTCATTGAAAAAAACTACAAATGATCAGAATTTGTACTAGTCTGGTGTTCATGATGGGTGATTATACAAGTAGGTGTCTCAGAGTTGGCGAAGTTTCCAACAGTAAATGTTAAGGTAACACTTGTCAGGAACTTAGGGATTTGTGTATGGAATGTAGATTGATCACAGTAGAATCAGTAGTAACAGGATGCAGTTCCATTAAATTATCTTGTTCTAACCTTGCCCAGATTTAAAGACATTATACCAGTTTACAAACATAAGACATACGACCATGCCCGTGATAATACTAGGAAGCCATGTCTCTACATAACCTTTGATATCATCTTTACCAAAATATTGTCAGACCCACTACTCGAATTGACTATGCATTGCTATTCATTTTCTTTCCTTGGGAATGGAGAACATAATATTAGAGCAAGATGAGATAAGTGAAGTTTTTTACCAAGAAATAGGGAAACCTGGGTATGCCCTGTAGATGCTTGAAGAGCGGATCATTAGATAATAAATCAACGTTCTTCCAATTGATCATTGTAGCGTTCATATATTACACAAATAACTGATGACAATTACCATATTATATTACTATGAAAGTTTACTTGTCAATATATTGTTTTTAAGTTAATGGGCATGCTATAGCCATATGCTGCTTTTATAGCATCTCCTCAAAGTCAATTATAAGGAGCACATCATATGTACTTCACACAATTATACTCACTTTCTAACCCTTGGACAACTATTATGTACATTCTGTTTATCAGATGTGCTTATCCATGTAGCTATTGGCATAGAACAAACATCACAATATTAGTTTCAGTTTCACATGATGATATCACAGCAGCAACTGCATAACTGCATGATTAAGAAAAAAACTCAACTTGTTTACAATTGTGTTATCTTATGCTACACTGCTTGCCAGTACTTGTTTTACTGAAGTTTATTGCAAATTTACTGCCTAGTTTACCGTATGGTAAACTCTAATTCTGTAACAAACTACAAACCACATGTACAACTTCCTATGTTTACTCATGTTTTACCAATCCAGTGTACTTTTTGTTCCAGAATAAGAGTTTACTACATAGTTTCCTCTCAAACACACTACAGATTTTCCAGCAGTACACTTCAGTAAATCATATGCCTACAGGCAGTGCTAATACTAGAGCAGGGAGAAGTATCATGATCCTCAATCAGTTGAGTAAACATTTTTGTTATTTTATCTAAATGCCACAATCTTACACTTGCTGACATATCAACTATTTCATATTATGCATCACATGTTCTCCTGGCCAAGTAAAGTTTACTTCATGAGATTGATTAGTATTAATATCTTTCAAAATCTGTATCATAAAATATAGTAGTTTCAAGGAATAGAATCAACTTTTCTAAATAAATCAATATATTATTTAATATAGTACTTAATACATGAGTCAGAGTGTGATATGGTGAAATTGAAATATTTCACAAGCAGGCTAATTTATTTTCACAGGCTAATTTATTTTCATGAGCCAAAGTTGAGTGAAAATAAAGCCTTAGAGCGAAATATCTAGCCATACCATTCTGACTTGTGTAATAAATAGTTTATTCCACACTAGATATCTTCACAGGAGTAGTTTTTGGTGTAAAGTTGGCAAAAACTCACTAGGGGTTCCCCACAACCCCAGCTGATATTATAGAAGCTGGATAGGCTGTAATAAGTGGTTTATTCCACACTAGATATCTTCACAGGAGTAGTTTTTTGGTAACTCACTGTGTAAAGTTGGTGAAAACTCACTAGGGGTTCCACACAACCCCAGCTGATATTATAGCAGCTGCTCCAACCTGGTAGGCTCCACTAGAGTAAAGGTAGCTGTAAAAACCCAGAAACATGAGGCCAGGCCCAGTTACTCTGGTAATGAGCTTGCCAATACAGCCATGAGATAACACTATGTGATATCATGAGATATCTCACTGTCATGTACCTAAAAAATATCATTGTGAAGATATATAGCTTTGAATAAATATACACATATAATCTTTTTTTTAATGTAAAAGCCTCTATTTGCTGCTAATGGACTTTACCAAACGTTTATTCTTTCAATGCTTCTAATAGTTACAGTTTATTGCTTAAGTTTAATTATGTATGCTCATCTAGGCTACAACAATTCAATCATAATATTCATTCTAAAAAATAGCCAATAACTTTCATCAAATTTACTGAAGCAATCATCTGTCAATTTTCTAGCTAACATGGAAAGTTTTTCGGTTGATTGTTAAACATCATTACTCAACATACAATCAATTTAACTTACTCATAGTAATGTTAAAAGTATAATAAATTTATATTTTCTTGTTGTTAATGATAATATAAGAAATTATAGGACAAAATATAGTTTTTATTTTTTTTGATCATGCAAATATTGGTTTACCTTATTGAATAGAAAGACAATATTAAAAAAGTACTTCACCACATTATATGCTGTCCTATTCAAGTTGTATAATGGTTAAGTGCTCTACAAAATTATAAAAAATCTACATATAATTATAGCTACAATACAAAATCAAAATCAAAATAATGCATTGTGAAAAAAACAATATGCACTCTTTATTCAATGAACTGTTTCATAATGTTCAATATTTTGTTGTGGAGGATCAGAGGGTGGACTCTGATTAACATATGACAATTTAGGCACAGAATGTGTGCCCTTTATTAAAACGGCCTCATAGGAGGGATTACTATCACATTGTACATTATCCTTTCCAAGTGAAATAACTCCGTATGATGGATTAGCATCAACAGCTTCCAAAGTCTATATCACATTAACAAATTTTCATTTGATTGGTAGCTTATATGAAGTGAATTAAAAACTCCTTAATGAAATGAAATACAATAACAAAAATTTTAAGGCCAGTTAAAATTAAGAATAAGGTACGTATAAACTAATTATCTAAACTATTAATTGTCTCCCAACTTAATCAATTGCATATTATTTTAAATCTTTTTTTAGATGTTATCATTTCATCAAATTTTTTTCATCGATCCACTTTATATAACCTCCTGTCATCACTGTCCCAAATGAAAATAGAATGATATAAGAGCTGGTGCATATTGTCGAAAAAAATAATTAAGAATTAACAAATATATTATGTAAACCATTAACTTACGTTTATATCCTGATTTATATCTTTCTTGTTTCTATTATCAATAATTGAAAATAGTATATTCATGTGAAAATTCACAAATGACTTACTTGTCATTTTGTATGTTTTGTAAGGCATCAACGTTTGTTGTCTTCAATACTCCTCTTACCTTATTTTCTGAAACACATCATTAATAATATTATAATATTTATGAACAAAGAGTCTGAAACTTACTATGAATGCAGAGACAGAACAAAATATTTAAAGTTATTGTTAACACTGCAACAAAGGCTACGCCTACAATTACAGCAACAATAATAGTAGTAGTAATAGAAGGTGTGACAGTTGAGGTTATGCCTCGAGTGGTTGAAGTAGAGTCTGTAGAATATAAGAATAATTAGTTGGTGATACAGAGTATCTCTAGTACTAACCTGTTGAATGTAAACACAATTCCACTGAATTGAAGTTCAGTTGTTGCCTCACTGCATTACTATTACTATTATTAACTGTTATAGAATTGTATAAACTGATGTTAATTGACAACAATGTGAACCCATTAGGAGGAATAGCCCCCATGATATCTGTGCTGTTTTTATCTCCACTGATGATGTAGTTACATCCGACATCTTCACTTCCAGGGACATAGTCACATGATAGTCTGAACCCGCCTCCCTCTGGTGAGCAGATTGTTATTCCTTGAATACAGCTTATTGCTGACAAGGAATTAATATGACTAGCTACTTAAAAGTTAGAAAAGCAATTGCGTTTCATACCAATAAATAAACACAAACATACTCTTCAATTAAAACTTACAAAACAACACTTCTTCTGATCTTCCTTGTCCAATTAGATTAAGTGATGTTATTGTAAACACATACGAATTACTTCTAATAAATTTCCAATTTGTAACATAGTTATCTGATCAGCTAGAACTTGAAAAGAGGATCGAGTATCATTAGTGAAGACAGACCTCACAACTAGTTCATATCTCTGTTCACTGCTGTGACACTCTTCAGGCATCTAAAAAATGTTTTTATAAAAGTACATTCAAATTAGTATGTATGTACTTACCATTATCATGACTGTCAAAGCAAAGTTTCCATTATGTTTAGACAATGAATATTGAATTCTATCAGTAGAAGGTATATAAGGTAGGCTTCCTACAGTACAAGAGTCTTCTCCTTGACCTACCATGTTTCTGCCAGCTATACATAATCTGTATGTGTCACATGACCTGTTGCCTAGCAAAGTGAAGGTAGTATTTTGCATATCTGTAACATTTTTTGTCATTTCTTCCAGGACACTTGGTTGTGAAAATGTTAGACTTAAATTGAAAGTTACTGAAACAGATTGAATTATTCTATACTCCCACGAGACTTCTACTTCAGTTGCTACAAGTTGTAAAGAGAGATTCATAGGAGGATCTGGTACACCTGCGATATATGATTACATTAACTGAGTTAATGCATGTTGAACAAAAAATAAAACAAAACATAAAATTGCACAAATTAAGGGAGAAAATAATTACGTAACCTTGATGGCTTCCATTGCATGATAAATGTCAAAAGTGACTTCTATGATATACTTCTCACTGAACATATCTTTCTTATATAAACCACGTGCATTGCACACTCGAAACAGTAAGAGTGACTACTCATTAAAGCTATGGCAATTTGCTCAGAGTAAGCTCTGTTTTAGCATCTAGAAACAATATGTTCATCAGAAAATGGAAACAGGATGCTCGTTAATCTTGATGGTAATTGGTTATAATTATCAATATCTTTGTTTTTTCTTCTTAGCTAACATAATATCAGATAAACTCATACTTTGCTATGAATGGAGCATACAATACTGCTAAGTATATAAAGCATAGCTCCTTGCTGCCAATTGCCGAGCAGACATGAGTGTCAATGTCACCCAGAGCACTTGTCTTAGGGAAGAAGGTGAAAGAATGTAAGGGATATCATACATATGGTACTAATTCATATGTGTTATGAATCACAGGAATGGAAAAAAAATGAGGCAGTGTTTGTGTGTAATGTTAAAGTGATAATTTGAGACTATTCAGAAATTTGAAATAATGATAGAAATTTGATATTCAGGTATACTTCACAGATATGAGGCTTCCACTAAAATTCCCTTTGATAGTGCAATTGGATACATACATACCAGATGCTGCCATAACTGTATAGTTTTAGCTCGTGTAGGTGCTTTTAAAATGGGACACTCATAATAGTATTTAAGCTTATTGGAGTCTAAGGATGCATTAATAAATGATGTAGCCATCTAGGAGGAGTTAGCTGCTCACAAGTTCGCGAGTAACCAAAATAGTGATATCTCTCAAAGATGAGAAGACTACCTAGTTGAGTCATCTTCACCACTACAGCACTTCATTTAGAATGTTGCAAATTTGAAATGATCCCACCCATTTGCCTAGGGTTTAGACTGACAATGATAAGACAGAGAGTAAGCATTAACGATAGAGGGACACTTCTAGCAAACATTACAAAACTGTGAGTTAGATCTTCAAGCGGTGAGCTCTCTCAAACCTCTCACATCACCCCTGTCCCCCTACAAGGCACATTTCTACCTGTAATTAGTACTACTATAGGCAAAAAGTGTTAATGATGTTATTAAAATTCACTTAGGGAACAAACGGAAGGTGCTCTGAGGACAAAGGACAAAATCAATAAATCAGAGACTATGAGAGGGATTTCAAGCTGATGTAACTGAGGATAAGCCTCCCAACATTGGTACATTGACAGCATCACTGTGTGGTAGAATGGCCCAGCCACTCCCCCACACTACTTCGAACACCCACTCATATTATCACGCAGTTTATTATTAGCATGCATCAGTTGTCTGTTTGTACTTATTCCCACGCACTGGTCATTCACTCAGAACAAGTCATTCCCACGTACTGGTCATACACTCAGAACAAGTCATTCCCATGTACTGGTCATTCACTTAGAACAATTCATTCCCACGCATCACCCTCATACATCACATATTTATGTCTTTCCATGCATTGGGCATGCTCAGGAGGGTTCTCTATATATTGGCCTTCCTGTGCTTGCTTCTGTTGAGTTGTACTATCTTGCCTTAACCAACATTCATTTTTGATAGGATTAAACCTCTGTCAACTTGGGTTTGGGAGCCTTAATAAGCTTTGGCCTTGCAACTCTGGTGGCAGCGTACCTGTGACCCTTTCTTTGCTATCTTAGCCGTCAGCCTTGCTACCACACCTGGTGACAGCGGTGGTCCAGTTGACTAGACTCTTCTGGTTCAGAGATCGGGCCCACACATCGGAATCAAGTTCTTACTCATTCATTTTGTCAGTTGTCTTACTTCTTACTTGTTCTTTCAGTTCCAGAGTTCCTTTGCCGAGTTCATCTCGAGCACCTGCCGTGTTATCCTTCTGCACCTGTTGGAATTCCAGTGGTAGTGCTTCTTGCTGAGCCTCTCCTTTCCTAGTCGTCGTCCATCGTTCTACCCGAGCCTGGAGTCTTACGAGCTTCTTGACATAAAACTCCGTACACGCAAGTTATTAGTTTTATTATCGCATCCGTTATTGTTTCATTCTGTTGTACCGAACGTTGTAGTGTGGATTAGTAATTATATTCAGTGTGTCATTTACATTGTGTCAGTCATGCCTTACAGACAACGTCAGCGCGGCGGTAAGCCTGCTCCCCTTGCTAAAGAAATTGTTGTTTCCGACGAAGCTAACCATGGCTCTTCCGATTCTGCTTCACTTTGCTCACACGAATGCAGGAGTTCTGATTATGCATCTTCCAGTTCGTCCAACACACAGTCCACAATTACCGAGGTAGACGATTTATGTGCTTTAGATGACTTAGATGTTACTAGCAAACCTCTCGCTTCCGCTCTAGCTACTGCTCATCCTCGTGCTTCACCTGAACGCTCGGAATACACAGAGAGTTTAGAACGCTCCGATCAACGCAGCTCTGATAACCGTGCCTTACCCCCGGCCAATGCAGACATTCAGGGTGCCCGAGCTTTTGCTGAGAACTTGAGACGAGCAGACGTTGACCCCTCTACCATGCTGTTATATAGACTTACGGGTGAAATAGCTAAGCTTACAGCTGAGCGTACTAATCCTATCAGTGACCCGATCAAAATAAAAAAATCTGTCGGCGAGCTGAAGGAGTCTGAAGACATATTTGCATTCCTTCACAAATTTGAGATTGTGATGTATTCTAAACGCATACCTGATGCACAGTGGTTAGATCATTTAGCACCTTTACTCACTGGTAGGTATTGTGAAGCCTTTTACAATTCATATGAGGCTAACTCTAATTACTCAGATATGAGGGTTGTGTTGCTTGATACTGGGGGGTATTCTATCACTGATTGTTTGGATTCGTTGGATATTAGATATAAACACAATGGTTCTTTGTCCCTGAAGGAGTGGTTCACTCACAGCAAGTACAAATTCGAGGTTATTCTTGATTCCCTCCCTTTTCTGTCTAATTGTTCTAACAAGGTCATTGAGTCTATGGCAAAAACATTTTCCCTTATTGGTGTTCTTGCGGGTTTGCCGCAAGACAGGAGAGAGTTAGTCTTGTCCAAAGAGGCACATACTGCTGACGAGTTCCTTAAAGATTGTTTGGCATTCTCACCCCATTCTGATAATACTCATCGTCACAGGCATAACCACCACCACTCTAGACCTCACCATCCTAATCAGCACTTCAGGCCTCATTCGCCTCATACTAATCATTATCCAAGACAATCTCAGTTTTCACACTCTAACCCTCGTCACTCTCTCCATCGTCCTAACAATTCTCAGTATCAACCCAGGCAGTTTGAGAACCAAGTACCTAGAGACCCCTTGCTTGTTGCCCCTAGGCAATACAGGGACATTGCCACAGTAACTTGTTTTAAGTGCAATAGCCAGGGTCATTACGCTAATGTGTGTCCCAGTTCACAGTCCTTTGGCTCTCAGTCACAGCAACAATATCTCGATTCACAGCGTGCTCAAACTAGACCTCATTCCCAATCACAGCAGACTCAGAACAGGTCACAGCCCCAGAACCCTGAGCAGACCAGGTCTAACAACCCGGCACGCAGAGGGCTCAATGCAGTTTATACAGATCACGCACCTGACGCTAGTTCAGATCATTTTTCCACAGATGAAGTTGCTGAGGACGGGTTTATTGTGCAGGGTAAGGTTAACAATATTGACACCGATGTCATTATTGATTCTGGAGCTAAGATATCACTTCTTTCATCTAACTTTGTGCCTACTGATTCAGTTCCCATTTCACATGCTAGCATTCGAGGTGTGTCACAACAGCCCATGACAGTCCCCATTCACAAGGTGGAGATTAACATTCCCACCCTCCAGGGTACCTTTAAAGTGGCAGTCTTGGATAGGTTGCCCCCCTTTACCTTTTTATTAGGCAGGGACTTTGGGAAGGGTAGACTTCTTACACTTATGTCATCTGTCAAGTCATCTCCTGTCCCAGTCTTGGCCGTCACAAGGGCCATGGCTGCAGATTGTGAGACAGCCTGGAAAACGGCTGAAACCCTCCAGATGACTGAAGGTGCCTTTCCTAGGGCACTGGAAGACATCCCAGAGGTAGACGAAACTGACATTGCTACTTCTGGTGATCCATCTCCATCTGATTCACCCAGTGTTGACATTTCTGATTCACCCAGTGTTGACATTTCTGATTCACCCAGTGTTGACATTTCTGAGTCACAGGCATTGGTTCCATTTCCATCGTTGGCCTTTGACGGCATTTCTAAAGAACAATTTAAGCAGCTACAAAAAGATGATTCTTCTCTTGCCCAGTTATGGGACAATGCTCGTAACCGTACCAATAGCATGTTCATTGCCAAAGATTTTCTTATGAGTCTCACCTCCACTGCTAATCACATCTCAGCAGCACTGGTTGTTCCCAATTCTCTCAGGTCTAAAGTTTTATCCGTTGCTCATGATGGGCATGGGCATGGTGGCCTTAACTCCACTAGAGCCCTATTGAACAAACATTTCACCTGGCCGGGTATGATGGCTGATATTCGTGAGCACATTTCCAAATGTAGTATTTGTGCTAAATCCAATAAGTCCGGTGGTGTCAAGGCACCCATGTTGCCACCTGAAATCATAGCCGAGCGTTGTGAAAAGCTCGCAGTGGACATTGTTGGCCCTTTACCATTGTCCACGCACAAGTTTCGTTTTATTTTCACTGCCATGGAACTAGCATCAGGTTTTCCATTTGCTATCCCCATGAAGTCCTACACGGCTGAGTTGACTGCTCAAGCATTGCTATCAGTTATTTGTTTCACAGGCACCCCTCTTGTTATTTTATCAGATCAGGGCAGTAACTTTATGTCGAAAGTCCTCACTCACCTTTACAAGAAACTTGGTATTTCACGGGTTCGTACATCTCCATACCACCCACAGAGTAACGGCCGTCTTGAAAGGTTTCACGGCACGTTAAAGACCATGCTCACTAAGTTGATTGATGACCGTCACAATTGGCCTGATTTCCTAGACATTGTTCTCTTTTTCAGCCGAAACTTACCTCACACTAGACATGGCTATACGCCTCACGAATTGCTCTTCCTCAAACCTACTCCTTTCATTCTTTCAACTCTGAAGAACTTCTGGTTAAGTGATTCCAATGCAAATATCAACTTGCCCCAGTTTATTCAGGAATTAGCTACCCAAGCTGCTTGTACTAACGCACTAGTTAGGGAGTCCCTTAGCTCCAAGGTAGCCAAGTCCAGGCTTTCCAAGGAGGAGTCAGCACTTTCCAGGTTGAAAGTTGGTAGTGTTGTGCTCAGGCGGGTGCCAGGCCTCAATAAATGCTTGGAATCCAGCTGGAATGGTCCTTTCATAATCACTAAGCTCATTCATCCGGTAAACTGTCAGATTAGAGATGTTGAGAAAAAGTCCAAACCCGTCGTTGTACATGTGTCACAGTTGAAACCAGTATCAGATCAGTCTATTTTTAGAGTTGTTTCTGTTGTCGATGATCCCATTGAGGATGTTAGTAGTGAGGAACCTATTGCTCTGTCAGCTGACCAGCAAAGGCAGCTTGAAGCAACTTTAGAGAAGTTCCCCTCTGTCTTCGCTGACAAACCAGGTCTTACCAATGCAGCAACACATTCTATTAGACTTGTCAGCTCCACCCCAGTGTGGACGCCTCAGTATACGGTGCCCATATCTTATCAGGAGGCATTCAGGAAAGAATTACAGAGTTTGTTAGACTTGGACATTATCGAGCCTTCCTCCTCCTCATGGTCCAGCTCACCATTACCTGTGAGAAAGAAGGACGGGGGTATCCGTATTGTGGTTGACTTTCGTAAGTTAAATGCTATTACAGAACCGGAACCTTTCATGATGCCCACAGTTGATCATGTGATTGCCCAGTTAGGTGCTGCTAAGTTCCTTTCTAAGCTGGACCTGCTGAAGGGGTTCCACCAGGTCCCCCTGACGGAGGAATCGAAGCCGTTCACTGCATTCTCGTGTGTGCTTGGTAAATTTCACTATCGTGTCATGCCCTTTGGTCTTAGGAATGCTCCGGCAACTTTTCAATTGTTGATGCAGTGTGTGCTATTAGGACTTGAATCATTTTGCCTGGCTTACATAGATGATATCATTATTTATTCCATCAAATTTCACGATCATATTGGTCACATTCACAGTGTTCTTGAGAGATTGGCAGGTGCTAACCTGACGGTGAAGAAGTCTAAATGTAATTGGATTTTTAGCTCATTTGAATTCTTGGGTTTTCGAGTTGGCGTTGGTTCTTTATCCATTCCATCTGCTCGTGTTTCTAAGTTGAAATCATTCCTCAGGCCCACCACTAAATCTCAACTCCGATCCTTCTTGGGTTTGTGCAATTTTTATGCTCGTTTTGTACCTCATTTTTCATCTCTTATGTGTCCACTTTATGATCTGTTAAAACGAATGACCCCAGACAAATTACCCTGGAGTGACGACCATGACGTTGCATTTCGATCTGTAATCATGGCCATTGTCAACCATTCATCTTTAGTAATTCCTAGTGTTACGGAGGCACGGTGTGTGTTCTCCGATGCCTCTACCAGGGGTGTCGGAGGTTGTTTATGTGTTTGCAGGGATGATCAGTGGATGCCTTGTGCCTTTTTCTCCCGTCGTTTGTTGCCTCGTGAGACCAAATTCTCGGCCACCGAGTTGGAGGCCCTTGCTCTACTTGAAACGGTGGAACATTTCAAGATGTACTTGGCAGGTCACGATTTCGTAGCATATACAGATCACCAGGCGCTGCTGGGGGTTCTGGAGGGAGTCCCATCTTCCACGAAACTCACTCGCTGGAAGCTGAAGCTCGCGGAGTACGCCATGGATGTAAGATACATCAAGGGTATCAATAATCCAATTGAAGATGCCATGTCCAGGCAGGGATTGCCTGTGACTCAGGATGATGCTTCTTCAGTATGAACATTTCAGTGAACTTTATGAACTTTGTTGTTTCCTGGTCGTCCCATTCTCTCAGTTTTTCTCTATGTACTCCCACCTTTTCGAAGGGGGGGGAGGTGTGGTAGAATGGCCCAGCCACTCCCCCACACTACTTCGAACACCCACTCATATTATCACGCAGTTTATTATTAGCATGCATCAGTTGTCTGTTTGTACTTATTCCCACGCACTGGTCATTCACTCAGAACAAGTCATTCCCACGTACTGGTCATACACTCAGAACAAGTCATTCCCATGTACTGGTCATTCACTTAGAACAATTCATTCCCACGCATCACCCTCATACATCACATATTTATGTCTTTCCATGCATTGGGCATGCTCAGGAGGGTTCTCTATATATTGGCCTTCCTGTGCTTGCTTCTGTTGAGTTGTACTATCTTGCCTTAACCAACATTCATTTTTGATAGGATTAAACCTCTGTCAACTTGGGTTTGGGAGCCTTAATAAGCTTTGGCCTTGCAACTCTGGTGGCAGCGTACCTGTGACCCTTTCTTTGCTATCTTAGCCGCCAGCCTTGCTACCACACACTGGACACAACTATTCTCACCCCAAACTTTCATTTTTGTGCTAATTCTTGTTGAATTGTTTTGATCGGTTCCTCAAAACTATAACTTCTAGTACAAAGTGACTTTCATAATTTCAAAATCAAAAATAATCTTGAAGTGCTCAAAAAGACAACTTACCATATATTGTTACACACACCACAGATTCAAGAAATTTTCTAATAACAACGTGAATACCAACACAAGTAACTGATGTAATACTGGTATTTGAAGTGTTTAGAGTCAGCATAGATAATCCAGACTGTACAACTGCAGTCACTCCTGGGAATGGAGAATTGGTGGGTATTACACTTACTGTACTATTAAGATCCATAAATTGTACATTCCAGTCAATGAATACGATACCATCTTCTAGCGTGCAGTTTATAGTTGTTGATTCACCCACTGCTATGATAATAGGACCACTGGGTTGCACAGTAACTGCAAGTTAAATTCAAAATAATTTGTATTTTCAGACCACATTCCCTCAATCAAATGCTTGAAAACAGTGAATTTCATAATGACTTACATGTATGTACAGTCATGAATAGGCTTGCCTGCTCTAGCATAGCAGCAGAATATTAATTTGAGAGGAAGTGGGTGGAGACATTAGTCAGAGTCAATGCAATTTAACATGCTTTAGAGTGATAGGTTTAAAGCTCACAGGAGGAGTTACTAGACAGACTCAGCATCTGCCAGTGAATAGCATGCAGCCACCACATACTGATTAAATGATGGAAGAATGAACTATCTATTTGGTCAAGTGTTTGTACATTTACCCTTTACCAATATCAATAATAATGGGTAAGCTCATGGGAATAGAGGTAGGGTTTAGAGAATAGGAGAAACTAAGCAGCACCAAAGAATAGAATAATAGGTAAAAACACTAGGTAAGGCTACTTATGAATGTTTATTATTCTTATGTCACATCTTCAGTGACAGACATTTTTTTTTATAAGCAGCATAAGTACTTGCTCTCTACTTTGTTCAGCTGAAGAAACAGTAAGTTTTAGCAAGTGTACAAATGTCTAATAAGGAAACAAGCATAGTCAATCTTAATGCATCATCCAGATGCTCAGTATTAAGCTGAATATGCTCCAAGCACTCTACAATTACTACTGTCAACAAATTCTTACTTAGCTAATTGTATGTCACTCCTGCCCACATTAATAGCTAGTACAGGGGCCTCAGCTAATAGCCTAGCCACCAACATTAGTGACGTCCTTCAGAGTAAACTCCGTCAAAGATGTTCACAGTCACAGAAAAAAGAATCCAAAACACAGCCATACTTTTACAACCCGCAAGTCTACGTATGTAGCGAGTTTCCGCAACCATAAAAAAATCCGTAAACTGTCTTGATAGTTAGAATTAACACTCTTTAGGGAGAGGCTTCCGTTTTGTGATGGGCGGATGACTGCTAAATTCGAAAACAATTCTCGCTGTGGTGCACTGCATGGCTGCCTTTCTTGCGTGGCAGCCTTTCTATGCATGGCAGCCTTTCTTGCGTGGCAGCTCAATCTTGCTGGCGGTACAGTAGTCTGTAGATTAAGTACAGATAGTGGGTCTCCCTGAAGAGTACCTGTGGGGCTCTTAATAAAGGCTATATTAGAGATGATGCTTGGCTATTTGGCCTTTTTATGGCCAATATATTTCAGGGTTTCATCAAGGTACGTTTTAGTATTTTCCATGACAAGCTCATTCATTAATAACTACTACGTATATAAACATACGCTATGACTGATACATAGGCTCTAAAACTGTGTACATTTTACAAACAGTCTATAATCTCTTCTGTTACTAATGTGTGACTGACTGAAGGGAAAAAAAGGAGGATTAGTTGAGTTATTGTATTAATTAATAATGCAATAAGTCAAATTACCTCTTATAAAGAAAACAGTGAATAAAATTTTAAATAGCTTGAGACTTGTGGAGTTTTCTGGCTAAAAATATAAACATCGAATAGTTATGGTATGCTGGTTATCTTAGTTGGCTATCATCATTTGTGCTGTTTTGTCAGACTAGCTTGTCTACTACACCAGATTAGCACCATGTACAAAACACCAATTTACTGTCGTGAAAAAAAACATTTTCCATTTATATTATATTTCATGTAAATAACATTTACATTAACTCAGCTAAATTAAAGCATAATGTTGTAGTGATAATTTGATGGGATACAACGCTAGTTCAATTAAATTGTTCCTAAAATTTCTTTCTTTTTCATTTTTTCTATAAAATCCTACCATGTCAGTCAGTTCAATGTTGTTAGTTTTGTCTTTGAGGAGATCCTTCAGCATGATATGCTAAATTTTCATTACGACTATAAAAATTCTTCCTGATATCATCATAATTATGGGTAAATACCAACTGAGTTCTGCATGTCGTATTAATAAGCACCTTGCTTTTATTGTTTTGCAAGTTGAATTCATGAGCCAATCAATCAAGAAATTGATTTCTTTAATGGCGGTACATTACAAGGTGTAATAAATATGCATGTTTTGTGCACAGACCCCCTCCCCCCTACCACCCCAACTAATTAATCAGGGGTGGAGCAATGCCCCATAGTCTGCCAACTTCCATCATTCCAGATCCTCCAAGTATTAATTCCATATGAATTGTAACAAATAAACTTTAAGTTAAACTGGAATTTTTGTGTAATTGAACTGTTTGTTGATGTTGAACTGTAGAGCAATTAGGCAAAGTTTTAGGTGAATGTAACTATCTAAATGAATATTGTGATACTAAGCATGCATACATGTAAGTCTCTATTTTTTGTTGTTGATCCGTACCTTTGTGTATGGATCGTTAACTGCAATTGTAGTGTTAGGACTGATTTCTCAGTCACTGTACCTATAAATAACATTGGAAAGATATAATATAGGGTTGAATAAATACATATTTAAATACATAAATACATGTTGTTATCACCTATATTAAAGTTAGCAATGAGACTCAAATAGCTATTGTTATTATGCATTTTTAATGCTTCACTACAATAGAATTTTTTTGTCAGCAATGAATATGTAAAATCAATGAATTTTACAGTTACTGTGCAACCCAGTGGTCCTATTATCATAGCAGTGGGTGAATCAACAACTATAAACTGCACGCTAGGAGATGGTATCACACTCATTGGCTGGAATGTACCATTTATGAATCTTAATACTCTACAGTAAGTGTAACACCCACCAATTCTCCATTGCCAGGAGTGACTGTAGTCAGACAATCTGAATTTTCTGTGCTGACTCTAAACACTTCAAATACCAGTATTACATCAGTTTGCTTGTAATGGTATTCAATTATCTACTATCGAATTCTTTAGGCTTGGAGTGAGTGTAACAATATATGGTAAGTTAACATTTTGCGCAAGTAATAATTTTAATCTAACTAAGTAGCAGGTCTAGATTAATAATGATTGTAAACTAGCTGAGTAGCAGGTTTTGACTATTCAGATATGATTTTATTTCTTGTGTACTGAATGTGACGACCAATCTTTAAAATATTGTTATGCCTAGATAGAGTTATTTCTCTTATTCAATTAATTAGCTGAGTTATGCTAATAGCAGTATTGATACTTACTTTGTAAGGCTTTGAAAGTATATTTTATTTAGTTTAAATGACCACTTTTGATATCCTAACGGTTTCCTTATCTCACAATGTTTTAGCTGACTTAGAGGTTTATTTAAATAAGAATATAGCACACAAGACAAGACAACACCATAATAACAGAGACATGTGATATGTAGTTCTTTTCATGCAGGCTATTAAAACTAGACACATTCATATTATTAAGAATGAAAATTAAATTTATATTACATACTAAAAGTATGACCTCCGATATATAACTTTTTTTTTTTTAATAAGGAAGTGTTACAGATTCTCCAAGTATTAATTCCATATGAATAGTAACAAATAAACTTTAAGTTAAACTGGATTTTTTGAGTAATTGAACTGTTTGTTGATGTTGAACTGTAGAGCAATTAGGCAAAGTTTTAGGTGAATGTAACTATCTAAATGAATATTGTGTTACTATGCATGCATACGTGTAATTCTCTTTTTTTTTTTTGTTGATCTGTACCTTTGTGTATGGATCGTTAGCTGCAATTGTTACTATAATTATTGTCCTTTCTTGTATGCACCAAGTCAATTAGTGTAATCTTATATCACAGGTGTACCAGATCCTCCTATGAATCTCTCTTTACAACTTGTAGAAAATGTAGTAGAAGTCTCATGGGAGTATAGAATAATTCAATCTGTGAGAGTTACTTTCAATTTAAGCCTAATATTTTTACAACCAAGTGTCCTGGTAGAAATGACTAAAAACGTTACAGACATGCAAAATACTACCTTCACTTAGCTGGCAGAATCATAGTAGGTCAAGGAGAAGACTCTTGTACTGTAGGAAGTCTACCTTATATACCATCACATGATAGAATTCAATATTCATTGTCTAAACATAATGGAAATTATGCTTTGGCAGTCATGATAATGGTAAGTACATACATACTAATTTGAATGTACTTTTATCAAAACATTTTTTAGATGCCTAAAGAGTGTCACAACAGTGAACAGAGATATGCACTAGTTGTGAGGTCTGTGTTAACTAATGATTCTCTATCCTCTCTTCCAGTTCTAGCTGATCTGATGACTATGTTACACATTGGGAATTTGTTAGAAAGTAATTCTTATGTGTTTACAATAACATCACTTAATCTGATTGGAGAAGGAAGATCGGAAGATATATCATTTTGTAAGTTTTAGTTGCAGTGTAAGTTTGTGTTAATTTATTAGTATGAACTAAAATTACTTTTCTAACTTCTTATTAGCTAGTCATAAAAATTTATAACATATTTCTTATTAGCTACAAGCTGTATTCATGGAGTAAGAATTTGCTCACTAGAGGTAGGTGGGTTCAGAGTGTCATGTGACTATGTCCCTGGATGTGAAGATATAGGATGCAATTACATCATCAGTGGAGATAATAACATCACAGATATCGATGGGACTATTTCTTCTAATGGCTTCTTATTATTGTTTGTTAATATCAGTTTATACAATTCTATAACAGTCAATAATACTAATAGTAATGCAGTGAGGCAACAACTGAACTTCAATTCGGTGAAATTGTGTTTACATTCAACAGGTTAGTACTAGAGATACTCTGTATCACCAACTAATTATTCTTATATTCTACAAACTCTATCTCATCCACTCAAGGCAATACAACACTGTCACACCTTCTAATACTACTACCATTATTGTTGCTGTAATTGTAAGCGTTACTATTATTGCTGTGTTAACAATTGCTTTGATTATTTTGTTCTGTCTCTGCATTCATAGTAAGTTTCAGATTTTTTCTCGTATTTATTATAATATTATTAATGATGAGTTTCAGAAAATAATGTAAGAAAAGTTTCGAAAAGAACAACCATTGATGTCTTACAAAACATACAAAATGACAAGTAAGTTCTTTGTTTATTTTCACATGAATATTATTACTTATGCTTGTTGATACTAGAAACAAGAATGATGCAAATCAAAATCTAAATGTAAGTTAATACTTTATATGATGTGTTTCAATTCTTAATTATCTTTCCACAATATGCATTTGTTTCGTTATCATGATATTTTCATTTGTGACATTGACGACATGAATTTAAAATGGATTAATTAAAAAATGTAACGAAATAAATACGTCTAAAAATATTTTTACTGAGTTAAAATATGACACAAAGTGTTATTATTGTTAATTTATCATTAGAATTAATATTTTATTTCAGAGATATCTTTCTTGCATAATGAGTGTTGCCAATTATTCTTGTTAATTTCCACATTTCTGACCTTAACTAAATAAAACTCAGAGTTTGAACACTTTGTAAATTCTTATCAAATACTTGTTAGTCTGAGTGAACTGATTATTACATTATTGGGAAATAAGCTGTAACTTAAGAGATTTAGCTTTATAGCAAATTCTTCGTTTTTATTTGCACTTAAATTTTTTATTGTACTTCATTTTCGTTAAGGTATTTTAAATGCACTTCACATACGCTACCAATTAATTGAAACTTTGTTAATGTGGTATAGACTTTTGTAGCTGTTGATGCTAATCCATCATATGGAGTCATTTCACTTGGAAAAGATAATGTACAATGTGATAGTAATCCATCCTATGAGGTGGTGTTAATAAAAGGCACACATTTAGTGCAGAGTTCACCCTCTGATTCTCCACAACAAAGTATTGAACATTATGAAACAGTTCATTAAATATTAAAACTACATCTTTCACACTACATTGTGTTACAATTTTTATTTTGTTAATATTTATGTTTGCAGAGGAGGAACAATACTAGTATCTACTGCACTATGATTGCGACAATTGTATAAACAGTATACATCACCAAATCTAGAATGTAAACTAATGTTTAATACCCAGTACTAGTAAATAATTGTCTATATTTCTGCATTATTAAAGAATGTACAAAAACTCAGTTTACGTCTATTTCATAAATTCAGGTTAACTTGGAGAAAGGTGTGTGTATAAGGATAGTGTTATATACACAAACATGACCAATAATATACTTGGCTAGTTTTGCATACATTTATTTTGGCTTATTACAGACACTACTTTTGATGATTAGAGAGAAGAATTTTTCTGCTGCTACCACTTTATACATAGGCTGTCATAAATAGAAAGTGACTTCTTACAGTTCTTACATAAAAATACGTCAGCTGCCAATATAGAAATGAGAACAAATGAATTGGAACACACAGCTTAAAAGTGGCATGCTTCTAATTAATATAAGTAAGTATCATGAAGTCCCCTTAGTGAAGAAGATAAGAAAGAAAGATAGATCCATGATGCGAATAATAACAACAATTTATCTAAGTGGAATATATTTGTATTTTAGGGTGTAAAATGGAGTGAGGTTCATATGATGTACTCAGTAGACAGCTACAGCATGCCCATCAACTTCAAGCTACCCTCATTGATCATCTCCTCAAGCATCTACAGGCATACCCAGGTTTCACTTTCCTTGGTAGTTTACACTTATTTCATCTTGCTATTATTTATCATTAAAAAGATGTTCTCTATTCTCAAGGAAAGAAAGTGAATAATGTAGAGCCCAATAGAAAACCGTCAGTCTTACAATCAGTAAAAAATGACATTCTTTGTGCAGAGAATTGGCTTCCTGGTATTATCAAAGGCACAGTCTTGTGTTTGATGTTTTAAATGTAAGATGATGTTGAAAACTGGCGTAATGATTCCTAATATGGGCTTGGTTAAAGCAACAACATTAATTGGAATTACGTCCTGTTACTACTAGTTTTTGTGAACAATCTACTTTCATCAGACACAAATCTTTAAAGACAACCACAGTTGGAAAATTTGACTGCATTATAAATACAATTCTGTTAAAATTCCATTCAGGGGTTCTTTTTTCACCAAACTACTTTAACCCTATTTATATTCATGGGTGAGGGATTTTTCATGCAACAATGACCCCACACAATCACTGTAGAATATTAAAAAATGTTTTTATTGAACTAAAATTAATAGTAAAATTTCAAGCTTCATGAATTTGGTTTTAATGTATTTTTTTTTCTGAGTAAACGGCTAAAATTGCATAAGTTAATTCCCTTAAATAAGTTATAGCACACTAGTTGCTGTGAGCAAGTCCAAGAGTCCAACAGTAATGGATGTAGTAAAAGCTTGTCAAGAACTTAGCCTGTTTTGGTATGTATGCATATTTTATGATGGAATGTGTAAATTTTATACTTATTTTCTAATTATTGTACAACATACTATGTACATCCTGTTTATCATATTATGTGCATATCCATGTAGCTATTGACAGAATAAACATATGTAGTGTTTAAAAATACACTATAAAAGTTTCAGTTTCATATGATGATATCACAACAACAAAAAATGCACATTAAAGGAAGACGATTTGAAAAACACAATATTGTTTACAATTGTGTAAATCATATGTTAATACAGAACCGGGTGAAGTATCATGATCCTCACTCAGTTAAGTAAATTTTGTATCACTTAATCTAAATTTTTCATAATCTTACATTTGCTGACTTATCAACTGCCTCATGATATCCCTCCATTCATGTTTGTTTATAATTATAATATTATATTTATTTATTGTATTTATGTATGAATAAGCCTCTGTGTACTGCAAATAGAGCAAATTGAGTTCTGACTCTGTGGCCATTCTTTACCAAATATTTACCCTTTCCAGTACTTCAGTATGTTCATCTAGGCTATGACATTCAATTATATTATTCCTTCTAAAATATCAAAGTAATAACTTTCATCTCATTGACTGAAGCTCACCCTCCGTCAATTAGCTAGCTAAAAAGGTAAGTTTGTCTTTTTTATCATTACACATCATTACTCAACATGCACTCTATGTATCTTACTCATGGTATTGTTAAGAGTATAATAAATTTATATTTTTGGCTTGTATTTATATATAAAAAATTATAGAAAAAAAAGAATAAGAATTCTTCTTACTCTTCAATAATGGGAATACTATAGTTATAGCAAAATATTAACAAAACATAAGTAAAAACAATGCGTTGTGAATATGTACTCTTTGATTTAATGAACTGTTTCATAATATTCAATGTTTCATAATATTCAATATAATGTTGTGGAGAATCAGAGGGTGAACTCTGATTACAGAATGTGCGTCTTTTTGCATCTCTGAATACATTTTAGTGCTCAAGCACAGAATGTGCGTATTTTTTTAACACAACCTCATAGGATGGATTACTATCACATTGTACATTATCCTTTCCAAGTGAAATGACTCCATAGGATGGATTAGGATCAACAGCTTCCAACGTCTATATATCACATTTACAAAGATTCAATTAATTGCTAGTATATTATTTGAAGTGAATTTAAAATTTCTTAATGAAATGAAATACCATAAAAAATTAAAGGGCCTAAGAAAACAAAGAATTAGCTACATATTCAATAATGTTGAAACCAGTCCACTCATAATAACTGATTGGAATGTAAAAGTAGTCAAACTCTGAGTTTGATTTTAAATGTTAAGTTGTCAAAGTGAATTAGCTAAAGCAAGTGAAGTAGAAAAAATAATCAGGTAATTATTATAAGCTCAAAAAAAGTGTAAATTAACAAGAATTATTGAAAATATCTCTGATTATTATTTCAATACTTTTTTAATTAATCCACTTTAAACTCTAATCATCACTATCCCTAAATGATATATAGGAGCTTGTGCTTATTGTGGACAAAACTATTAAGAATTGAAAAAATTCATTATGTAAAGCATTAACTTACATAGGTTGTGATTTGTATCATACTTGTTTCTAGTTGTATCAATAAACATTAATAACAATATACACATGTTAAAACTCACAAATGACTCGCTTGTCATTTTGTATGTTTTGTAAGATATCAATGGTTGTTGTCTTCAATACTCCTCCTACCTTATTTTCTGAAACACATCATTAATTATATAATTATTTACGATGAAAAAGTCTGAAACTTACTGTGAATTCAGAGACAGAACATAATAATCAAAACTATTGTTAGCACTACAACAATAGCTACGACTACAATTATGGGAACTATAATAGTAGTAGTAGTAGAACGTGTGACAGTTGAGCTTGTAATGCCTTGAGTGGTTGAGATAGTCTGTAGAATATAAGAATAATTAGTTGGTGATATGTAGAGTAGCTCTATCTAACCTGCAGAATGTAAATACTAATTCACTGAATTAGAGTTCAGTTGTGGTCTCACTGCATTATTGTTACTATTGACAGTTATAGAATTGTATGCACTGATATTAATAGACAGCAAGGTAAATTCCTTGGGAAAATGGCCCCTTTAATACTTTTGATGTTACTATCTACAGTGATGATGTAGTTACATCCTATATATTCACATCCCGGGACATAGTCACATGATTGTCTGATCCCACTTCCCTCTAGACATAATATTCTTATTCCCTGAATACAGCTTGTGGCTGACAAGAAAAGAGGTTACAAATTATAAGTTGAAAAAAATAACTACATTTCATACCAATAAACAAACACAAACATACACTCCTACTAAATCTTACCAAATGTTACTTCTTTAGATCTTCGTTCGGCAATCAGATTAGGTGATGTTATTGTAAACACTTAAGAATAGTTTGGAAACAAATTCCTAATCTGTAACAAGTTGTCTGATCAGCTAGAACTGGAAGAGATGATCGAGTATCATTAGTTAAGACAGACCTCACAACTAGCTCATATTGTTGGGTTTTACATTTATTGTAGTATTAAAATCCATAAGTTACATTCTAGCCAATTAGTGTGATTTCATCTCCTTATAGTGTGTATTTTATAGTTACTAATTCACCAACTGCTATGATAATAGGACCACTTTGTTGCACGGTAGTTGTAACATAAAATGATTGTAATTTTCTATTGCTGACTAAAATTCAGTAATCAGTGAAGAATTAAAAAGTACAGATACAAATAGCTATGTGAGTCTTATAATAGCTATGTGTTCTAATATCATAATTGTGTGTATATATATAATGTCAACTACTCAGATCAAATATATTTACTTTTATCGTTGCAAATCCTTAGCTACATGCAGCAAAAGATTGGGGGGAGGGAGGGGGTTCACAGCATGCAGATTATTACACCTTGTAAAAGTACCACCATTAAGCATTAATTTCTTGATTGATTGACTCATGAATTCAAATCAATTTCCAACACAATACAAAGCTAGGGGTTTGTTACTATTAATACCAAATGCAGTACTCAGTTTGTATTTACAACTGTCATGAGATATCAAGAAGAATTTTGATGGTCCTGATGAAAGTTAAGAATTTCATATTGATACATATCCTCAAAGACAAAACTAATAACATTGAACAAGCTGACATTGCAGGAATTCTTTGAAATAAATGAAAAAAATGGAAATGTTTGAAATAATTTGATAAATCCCATAAAATTATCACTATGGCATTACACTTTAATTTAGCTGTGTAAATGTTATTTACATGAAATATATAATTGGAAAATGGTTTTTCATGACAGTAAATTGGTGTTATGTAGATTATGCCCCCACCCCCCCCCAATCCCACACTTGTAAGCAACTTTCATTATCCATTCTGCTCAATTCATTTCAACTAAACAAAGTTATCCATTTATATCCACCTGCTTTGCCCATATGCTCTCAAGAACAATAAACACTTTCTCAGATTGTCTGAGCAAAGACTGAAGATTTAAACATTTTTATAGAGACGTGTTTAAGTTGGATATAAAATGGCTAGCGTATAATTTTTTTTCATTAAATTTCTCTGTGTGAATAAAAATAGTCCTCTTATAAACCTCCATGACATATTATACCTCGTGTAAAAGTGGGCACACAATTTGAAACCCCATTATCAAATAACTGCATAAGAACATACTATTGTATACTCGTTTGATTATAATTTGTAATAAATTTTTCCCTCAGCAGTTTAGACAGCTCTAATGCTTAGCTTCCTTATGTTTCTGTTTTCTCTGCTGGCCTACTAATTATAACTGTGGCTATTTCCTGCTATTCTGTGAGTACTATACCTCAAAGACTGCAACCATTAATTTTTGAGAGTGCTGCCAAACAAGAGTGCTCAACTTTTAAACTACCACACCAATTTTTCTTATTTTAATAATTATATCGCTTAAAAAAAACTAAAAAACACAAACATTAACTAGAAAAAATTAATGAAAATTATAACTAAACACAAATATTAACTAGAAAAATTTAATGAAATTTATAACTTGATGCTGGGATTACATAATATGATTATTATCAATCAGCACAAGCTTAGATTAGAACCTAATATTTTTATCTCTTCCATATTTTTTTGATTAAATTTACAGTCTTTGTCGTCATTTGAGTTTTAATAAACGTCACCAGCACATAGTTAATTAATCAGCTCTATTGCAACAAAAGTATCATGCATTCAAAATCATGTAATAGCCTTTATAGTTCTCTACGGAAAAAGAAAAGGAGAATCTGGTGTCGTGGACTAGCTAGTCTGACAAAAATAACATAACTGATGATTGAAAACCAAGATAACCTGCACACCATAATAATATTCCCTTTATTTTTTAGCCTGAAATCTCCACAAGTCCATCTTTTTTTTAATATATTCATTTGTTTCATGATTTTATAAGAGGTGATTTGACTTATTGAACTATTAATAAAAACACAAATTCAACTTATCCTCCTTTTTTTCCGTTAGTTAGTCATACATGAGTAGCTGTAAACCTAAAAAAAGAGAAAATAGATTAGGCTTGTAAAAACTACACAGTTTTAATTAGAGCTTATAATTATATCAGTCATAGTGTATGTTAATACAGGTAGTACTTAATAGTGAATGAGCTTGTCATGGAAATACTTAAATGTAGCTTGAGTGAAACCCAGAAAGATATTCACCATAAAACAGGCCAAATAGTCAAGCATCATCTCCAATAATGGTCTCCATTAACAGTCCCACAGGTACTCATCCAGGGACATCCTCTACTCTATCTCATCTACAGACTCCCATACAGACAGCAAGATTGATTTTTGCTTCACCGCGTATAATAACCTACCGTTTTTGCGCCCTAAGCGTAAAATGCCCTAGTGTATTATGTATGCTCTAGTGTATTATGTATCCCCGTGCCAAAATTCCTAAGGAAATCATGCATCCCTCCAGAATATTTTGCATCCCTCTGGAAATTTTGCATCCGTTCTTGACTCCACGTGTTTGCAACTCAGTAGTGTTTATTGAGAAGTTGGCGTGGAGGAAGACTCTGAAAATGAGCGAATAATATGAGAATTTAGAAAATATCTCACGATGGAGCATACTTTTAAGACTAAGACAAAGCCCATAAAGCAATAGTCAGAAGATCAAAGAAGTTGAACTTCAGGATGGAACTTTAATGTACAAAGATAGCTAAGATGGTAACAATTTTCTTATACAAGTCAATAATCTTTGACCTAGCTACTTTGTAAACTTCCCCACTTGCAGGTTATATATAATTTATGGTTTCACTACAAAAGTGTTAAAATTACATGCAAATATAAAACTCTTTTCACTGTGCATATGTACCATCCTCTTGGATTCACAACTTGTAGTGAAATGCAGCGTAATAGTTTTAACTCTGTTGAATTTAACAACAATTATAAGTATAGCTATATTGACAACAAGATGAAGAAAATACAATGCAAGTGAAAAATTTCTATAATCAATATCTAAAGGTATGGATAGCAAGGCTATTATTACCTTTAGCTGTAAGCATCACTAATTAAATATAGATGATGTACTTGGTACTTTTGAAACTACAGATTGCTGTTATATCAACTGATAAAAATAATTTAGTCAAGTTCTGGTTTTATTCTAATGTATTCAATTTATATCATCTCTTTCTCAACCTGAATTAATACACTTCAATTCAGGTTCAATACAAAACATAATTAAACTTGGTCACAAAAATTACACAATGTCATAATTTTAATATTAGCTAAAGTAGTTGTGTAATAGTAGATATTTTTAAGGCATATTAACAATCAGTCCTGCACCTCTAAGGTTATGTTAATAGCTAAAATAGTATACTGCTTCTGTAGCAAGAAGTAACCAGAAATATATCTGCTGGACTATAATGAATACTATATTATAGGTATTACATAGATTATGCAGTAGTAATTGTCTCATAGAGACCCATTCTATCTTCTGATGTGTTGCTGCATATCAATTGAAATATATAATTTGTCACTGCCAGCTATACAACACTTACATGCAAATGGAATAATAAGGTGTCTCATGATATTATTTTTACAAGACCTTTCTAAAAATCTGCCTGTCTATACAAGTCTAAAAGTTGCCATAAACAGCAAAAATACTGGATAATTATGTTCCAGCATAAATATCAACCTTTTAGTTGCTATAATTATAACGCTGTTCTTTCACCTGTGGCTACTCCAGGGGAGGAAGGGGTGCATTATTTCCCACGAGGGTTACAAAATATTCTAGGATATTTTACTCGGGAAATCTGTATTTCCTGGGATGCAGAATTTCCTGTAACACCAGCTCAGACGGACTAGGTTATATTGAAGCATTATTCAGACGATGATGTGCGTATTCATCATCAAGTTGTGTCAGGCTGGTAAAGCATCGTCATTGACTCGGATGCCGACAACAGACCACGACAGACGGCGAGTATTATTCGAGTCAGGGTCAAGAGAAGTGAGAAAAA
>WLWD01006147.1_pt1 | contig 134994 bp, 102 predicted proteins | sample 6712731 | NCBI WGS metagenome assembly WLWD01 (sample SAMN12718690, study PRJNA576275) | sponge metagenome | isolation source: marine sponge | host: Mycale hentscheli | place: New Zealand: South Island, Marlborough, Capsize Point | collected 2014-11-01
GTAAAATTCATTACTACTGCATTTTCAAACAATGAAGTTTGATCCAATGTTATATAATAGACATCCACAGTAAAGTCCATTGTTGAGGGAGCAACATCTAATAGTAATGATAATACTAATTAGTTGCTAACTAATGGCAACCCATCATGGTCTCAAAATGACTATCAACACATTAGCTACATACCCAGCTACCATTAGCATGGCAGCTATGTATGGAGTAGTCAGCAGGCTACATTTTGTATGTGTATGTTTATATACACATGTGTGTGTTGTGGGAGACACTGCCACTCAAGCCACAAGATGATCACCGATAAAATCAAACTGTATTGTATGTGTGTGTTGTGATAGTTTCACATTAATCTAGTTTCATAATTCAAACTTTGATATAGCTGCTGCTTTTTGTTGGCTTTGAATCACCTTAACAACTACAAGAGATCGATTGCATTTCATGTGCTCTTTGTTTCAGTTTACTAAGACTAAAACCAAAACCCCTTAGTTTTGTGATATTTTACTTTTGGTTTGAATAACCAAAACTAAGCTGTAGGGAAGACTGCAAATTCCATTAAAACCAAAACTAACAAAGCAATTTTTATTGTAACCAACTCACCTTGAATCATGTAATTATTATATGAAGATCCAAAACCAAATAATAAATAGATGTATTCTCTTTCTTTCACAGGCTTAAGTGACAACCAACTGGCAACTAAACATTTCAATTCTGTATTTATATTGTTACGGGGTACTGCTATGCTACAGTCTTGCTCTGAAAAAAAACTAACAGAAATATTCTTTTTTTCGTAGATTCTTTTTATCCGTTAAATTTTTTACTCTGCTAATTTATCACTTCACAAGTTTCCTTCTCAGCCTTTTTCTTATTAAATGTATTCTCTCTCTTTCACAGGCTTCTTTTTTAAACTAATGCTAATAAATGATATGGATTATTTTTGTTATTTTTTAAGCAATCCTTAAAGAAAATTATTCTTCGAAAGCAAACATCGATAAATGTTGAAGACTCATCAGCATTAAAATGACTGTGACTTAAAGATGTGTTGTTGTACTACTTATTTGAGTTAAAATTTAGAAAGTTAAATGTAGTGGAGGGGAAGAAATCATACTAACAGTGAGTATAAAGATCATGCTTAGTTCATGGTAAAAAATAATTTTCATATCGTTTATTTTAATAACTTACATAATTGACAAACTGCTGAATTAGAATAACTTCCAATGTATCCAGGTGGGCACTGTTGTATGCATTGACCAGTGACTGGATGGTAGTATGGTAGGCCAGTACGAACAGGACACCCTGTGGAAGTACAATTGTTCTTGAATAACACAAATAAAGCTTCGTTGTTAAACATGTCTTGGCCATTAAGTTATGTATTGTTCTATTTATTTACTTTAAGACGTTAATTTAAAAAATGTAAAATGAAAAACTGAAGCTGAGAAGTACAAAATGCATACAGATACTTTCTATGTATATGCTATAATAAGCCCTACATTTACATGGGTAGCTATCAAAAAAATCTTCTGAATAATGCAGATACTGTCTATGTTTATAGCTATAGTGTATTAAATATATTAGACCGATAACTCAATTGAGATTCATTAGTGAGGGTCTCACTTTGTTTGCCCAATAAATGTTGCTATTTGTGTCATTTTTCAGTCATTGCACATGGTCCTGTTCAGTGAATTGACTGTGTTTAACTTAGTTTTACATAGCAAACCAGCCTCTGTGAAAGTGGAAAGCCATCACAGATTCTGGTGATTGCAGTGATATTTTCTAATAATTTCAGCACTCTCTTCCAGCTCACTTACAGAATCGTTGCACTTCTTTCAATCTCTACATATTTCCACTTTTAATTTTAAAATAATGGTGCCTCCACTTACGGTGGTAGAACTAATAGAATAGACTAACCTCAATATTGGTGAGGATTTTTTTGTTCAGCATAAATGGCAAAGCAAGCTAGTTACTAATTCAACACTGACAGTTTCCTTCATATTCTCAATATAAGTATTCAAATGCAATTTAAGCACTAAGAGAGATTAAATTTACTACAAAAACTGCAGCTGTTTTTAACACATCTAGATTCAGGAAGTCCAAATGTAATGCTTGGTTGTAAACTTAAATAAAACTGTATTCTTTTACTGGCACTATATTATATTTAGAGTTAATAAAGTGTGCAATTTTAGTGTCTCAGAAGTCGGCTATGCGTTGTTAGGCAGTAAAGTAAGCTAAACTTCATGAGTTTATGCCTGCCACATGGCTGCTTTGGATAGTTTTCGATCTTATATGACATTCAATTGAATTTATACACCTCAGATGGCATCTTGCTTTACTGCACTAACTCATCAAGAATTAAATATATTCAGAGTAATGTAAGGCTTAGCATTAAAATATTATATGCATAAAGTTTTAGTCTTGAGAGTGTGACTCAAGTATTGAAAGAAGATAAGGAGAATTAATTGTCCTAAATCAAGCTGATAGTATTATTTACTTATCAATGATTAATGTTCTCTGATATTATCATCTCGCTTGGATGAAAAACAACTAATTACACTTACTGCGTTCTATTAGAGTTACACTGTTCAAAGCTGCCCAGAATGTTGTAAAACTTTCCACAAATGTGAACCTAAAAGTACAACATTTAAATGAAAATTGCCTGCGAGTGTGAGGTGGACAATTCTAGTATACTTATTACTGATAGTCATGCATTAATTCTCTTGTCAAAAAATATATTAATATCATAAAATCTGTTAGTCAAATATGAAGTCTGTACTGCAATGAAACCTAAACGTATCCAAAAATGTGCACAATAGAGTATCTTTAATTATTCAATAGGGATTAGCTACGGCTTCAAAGCTAATTTTTTTCCTGGAATACATTTTCACTTACAAAACACATCAATAATCATTAGGGGCCAAGCACAACTATCTAATTATTCACAAGCTCACTATTACTAACAAGTAATTGCCAATAAATAAATACCCACTTTAGTCTACCACTTTATTATGTCAGTCTACCTGGGAGGAGTCAAAACGTATGAGACTGAAAGGATGTGTTGCTTACTGTACAGCAAAAGGTACTTTTGCACTATACCTATATTGTAGTGGTCCAGTATCTGCTGGAGGTGCAGTCCATGCTATAGTCACTGATGATTTTACCGCATTGTTTGTATGGGTAACTCCAACCTAATATGAACATATGAGAAGATGCAGAGTTGATGTAGCCCATCTTACTGACTTCTCACAATTATAGTCCCCTGAGAAATGCTATTGTACCTTTCATGACATGATAATATCAATGCATTTTTCCCTAGGAAGAAGAAATTAGCAGACGAGGTGTATGGAAAGACAACTGCCAGTACAGTGCATGCTCACCTATGTTACCCACAAGCTATAAATCTGAGGGGGACAGTGCCCCCCTGGTCCACCCCCCCCCTTAAAACTGGGACATTCAGGGTAGGTCGGCTGCCATACTTAACAGGTAGCTAACTTTCAGGCTTAAGACTAGGTTTTGTGAATTCTTCACTAGGGCTCGGTAAATTATGCTAGCATTTTTTTGAGCATTTTAGGTACAGTGAAGCATTAAGAATAATGCTGGCATTATAGGTCAAATTTGGAGCATTTTGGGAATGAATTCCTGAGTTGTACATAATAATTAAAAATTTGTATGTAAGCATGTGTGTTATTATCAGCAAACACATCTAAGCTTAGCTTGCAGCTGTAACTTGCAGCTGCAAGCTTAGCTTAGCTGTACTAGCTACTAGCCAGCTTAGAAAATGGCTGAGTGTCTAATGGATACAGAGACTGAAATTCCTGATGTTTGTAACAGCCCTGAGCCTAGCAGTTGTGAGGTTGATGTTCCTAATCTTATGAGAGAAGAAATTACTGATATCAGTCTCAGCAGCTCTGGCCCTAGCAGTAGTGAAACTGTTGATGTTCCCAATCTTTTGAGCAGGCTGAAGTGTCCTGCTTCATCCGATTTGTCCCGAAAAAGAAAATTGAAGTCTAATCCACCTAAAGGCTTACGGTCTGGTAAGGGTTCCGCTGCTGTTGAGCCCTCTATTCCTCCTTCCACCAGAGTTAAAGAATTTCCTAATGAGCACTTATCTGTGGTATCAAGAAAGTTATTTTGTCAGGCTTGTAGAGAGCCTGTGTCTGTTAAGAAGAGTGTTTTGCAACAGCATATTAGATCAGCTAAACATGGTAGTAGCAAAAAGCTTTTAGTTTCTAGGAAAGCTCAAGATAAAACAATAGCTGATATGCTACGGAAGTATGATAAGAACAAACACCCCATTGGAGAAGGTCTTTCTGATGAAGTGAGAGTTTTTCGTATTAAAGTAGTTAAATCTTTCTTGAAAGCTGGCGTACCACTGGCCAAGGTAGACTGCTTTAGAGAGGTGTTTGAAGAAAGTGCTTTTAGGCTTTCTCATAGTAGTAACTTATCTCAGCTTATCCCTTTTATTCGTGAACAGGAGTTTGCTAGTATCACAGAAGACATAAAAGGAAATAATATTGGTGTAATTTTTGATGGTACCACACATGTGTGTGAAGCCATGGTTATTGTACTTCGTTTTATCGATGCTGACTGGCAAATACAACAACGTGTTGTCAGGCTGATGCTATTAGCTAAGAGCCTTACAGGTGAAGAAGTGGCCAGGCAATTAATCATGTGCCTATCTAATGAGCTTAGTGTTTCTTCAAATCAGCTAGTAGCAGCAATGCGTGATCGTGCTTCAGTCAACAATGTAGCAATTCAAACTCTAAAAATTGTTTATCCATGTCTTCTAAATGTGGGATGTTTCTCACACACTCTTGATCATGTTGGGGAGAAGATAAATGCAAATGTGCTAGATGAATTTATAAAAGTTTGGGTGGGCCTGTTTACACGGAGTCCAAAAGCAAAATTGGCTTGGAGGGAAGCTACTGGTTTGCCTGTTCCTGCTTACTCTAGTACCAGATGGTGGTCTAAATGGGAGGTGATGAAACATATGCTTGTCACCTTTGCTGATGTGCTTCCTTTTGTTGAGAATAATGATCTTCCCCCTTCCTCTAAAAAAATTGTTGACATTCTCAATGACCCTCCTAAGAGTCGGAAGCTGCAGATGGAACTTGCAATTACCGTTGATTTTGGTGAGCCATTTGTCAAAGCCACCTATAGATTGGAGGGAGATGGGTCACTGGCTTTTAGTGCCTATGAAGAAATTGTTAAACTTCAGGCTACTATTTCTGCCCAGAATTTCCCTAATGCTACAGCTGTTGCCAATAAATTGTCTTCAAACAGACCAACACAGAAGCAGCAATTAATAAATTATGCTACTGAGTGTATCGAGCCTGCTATTGTTTATTTCAAGCAAAAATTTGAAGGTGATCTAAAGCCAATTGTTACAGCCTTCAAATATGCCAGATATTTTGATCCAGCCAAGGTGTCTGAACTTTGTCCAAGCTCGGCTGACATTGACCAGTTGAAGGCCTTTCCTTTCCTCAATAATAAGTTGGAAGATTTGAAAGTAGAGCTTCCTATCTACATGGCAAAAGCAGATGGTGTGTCACCAACCATAGACAAGTTAGAGTGGTGGAAGAAGCACTCTAATGAGCTCCCCCATTGGTCAGCTGCATGCAAACTAGTATTACTGGTTCAGCCATCCTCTGCAGCTGCTGAGCGTGTTTTTTCACTTTTATCAAATAGTTTTGGTGAACAGCAAACTTCCTCGCTAGAAGAGACTATTGAAGCATCAATTATGCTGCAGTATAACTATAGGAAGTAATGATTCTGATGAACCTTTTGTTTGTTTTCTTGATTTTTTTTTTTATTAATCGTGAGCATTATGAGCAAAATTGTGAGCATTATAGGCAAAATGAAAAGCATTATGGGTGGCATGAGTGAGAATTAGAGAATAGCATTATAGGGAAAATTTGGGGAATAATTTACCGAGCCCTATTCTTCACTCATGAATGTGTTAGCTGTATCACGTTGCAATGGTCAATTTATATATTTATATTTATATTATAATATAATAATATATAATATAATATGGACAATTCTCTACTCTTAAATGTGAACACAAGGTTCAGGACTAGTGCAGGTGGCGTGATTTTAAAAGGCATTTTGAAGAACAGTTTAAAACAATATTTCGGCCTTTGGGATGGCCTTCTAGTGGTGACTAACTCTCTACTAGGGGACAATGCTCTACTGTAAATTATTGGGGTGTTTAGTTTTTTGATGCGTTTAGGTTCAAGATAAAATGAGTACTTTTTGACAGGCAGACAGTCAATTCAATAGCTACTCCTTACTGCAGGATTAGGACAGGAACTCAGTCGGTATGGGTCATTTGTGCCTGGATTTTGGAATCCTCCAATATTACTATCATCAGCCATTATTCTTGCTTGAATAAAGAACCCACGAAAACCAGATTGATCAGGAGCCACAAATGCAGGCTGTACTCTAAGAACCACTGTAAATGAAACATAATTGAAAGAGAATGACAATTTAATGCAAAATAGTTAGCTAGCTAATCATATTGCTTAGTAACTGAATAAATTTTGGCTGGTGTCAACGGTACACTGTTTGCATTATGTTAGAAAATGTCTTAACTTTTCTCTTTTCACTCAAAACTCTGTACATTTTTTTTTTAATCCCATATTTTCTGATTAGCTGCTAATCAGAAAATATGATGGTAATGTTTGGTCAGGTCTGCATTATCAACCCCAATATAATTAGCTACAGCAATATCAACATACAGTTATAGGTGGTTCCTGGAGTGTAGCTGTATGTATTAAGAACAGATCCATCTGTTTGGGGTAGTCCTGGATCTTCAAATGTATCTACAACAAGCTCATAAGGAAGAGGGTCAGTTGAATTCACATTACTGCCATGCTGAGGAACTAGAGTGGCACATGCTTCAAATGGAGCACCAGTGGAGCGACAGTGTCCAGGAGAAATCAATACAGCCAAGACCAGAGTTACTCCAGTAATCCAATCCATAACTATCATACAATGGTATAAGATATGTTATGTTCTATACATACATTATTGCCTAGCTATATACATATATTTAGGTAGTGATGAAGTGAGTGTAAGTGATGAGGTTAAGGCTGCTCCTGTGGCTAGACGCTCTTTAGCTCAAAAGCTAAATTTATACTGAATAGCTATGCTCCAAATAGCTACAATCGTTGTTTTTCACATTCCCCAAGTAATCAAAGAAAAGTGTGTGATAGCAAGCTACTTTTTACCTTTATAATATTTTGATTTAGCTACCATCATTAGTATTAATCAATACTTATCTTGTTATGAATTTAGCTACAATTACATTATCTTCTTTCTTATTCGAGAGTGAATTTTTATTTACAAAAAGTATTTATAAGGCAAACGGATGTTGCAATAGATTATATTTATTTATAGTAGAATGGGTATTAACTAGAACTACAATTACTCTAATTTGTTTGTTTGTTTGTTGTTTGTCCTTTTCTTTCTATTTGTATTGTGTTAGTGATATTAATTTTGCTGTTATTTTTTGTTTGTTTTTTGTTTTTAAGAAAGTTTGACTGATATTGCATCCAAGATCAATGAGGTAACCTGGTTATGAAGTAAGTATGCTTTGCTCTCTTTCACTTTATTGTAGGTACAGTTGGTCAATTATAAGGAGTGATAAAGTATGTATTGTGATTTCAAGTATCTCATTTGTCTCTTTACCTACTCTACAATTTACCCTCTGCACGTATTGTAAGTGTCATCAAAGCAACCTCTGAAAAAATGCTGCTAAACAGTCTCCTCTAACCAAATATAAAAAAAAGAAAAAAAAAGAAAGAAAGCTTAGTGTTGTTGTGTTTAGTTATTTATTTATTTATAATTATTATATTTATTTATTTGTTAAGAATCACATTCATGGTTATGTAATGAGTGCTCATTCTCAAGCCTGCTATTTCTGTGATTGAGGGCACCATCATTAGAGCAACACTCATTTCTTCTGCAGCCTTTCTATTACATACAACTTGCACCCAAAAAAAATTTCACTGCCTTTATAACTAAGATACTTGCGAGTCTCGTTCTATTCGGATTTCCCAACAACGACGCTCATATATATTTGTGCTACACCACCGCACCAAGAACTTACGTGGGGCGTAGAGTTTCAGGGTAAGTAATCAATGCTCTTCACAAATTTAGTTCAGGCTCTGTTTGTCTATACCTCGACCCCATGCACCACCACACATTGAATACCAGTCTAACTTCGATGAATCTCACAACAATGAATCATTATGGCTATGATTGTCATTACAGTTATACAGGTGGTGGTAGTAAAATTCTTAAAGCTCGACTGCAATTATTCATCGTCTTTTTACTCCAATCCGCGCGTGAATAGAAGTCGCGAATAGAAGTCGCAAATATGTAGCTAGACCCTTTACCTATAGGTAAAGGGTCTCGCTCCGCGAGACTGAGTGCCCCATTATTGATTGGAGTCCGCCAAGCAAGCGAGCAAGGGGGTTACTATAGCTAACAGAATATTGTAATGTGGTTTTGATAAGTAGCCACTACATATCTTACATACTCTACAGTAGTAGCATTATTTAGCTCTTCTTGAGCCCAGTCTTCTTTGTATCCTGATATCTACTACTATGAATAAAGATTTATGGCACATTTAAGTTTTGGTCTATACAGTCTTTGGTGTACTTGTAGAGGTTAAACTAAAGCTAAAACTAAACTATAGAGAACATGAAAGAACTGTAAATATTATACTCACGATTTCGTAAAAATATACTATTACTATAATTAGGCTCAACACTAGACTTGGATCAGTTCCAGAGTTGTGTAAATTCTTTTGGTTTCCTAATATTCTCAAAATTATGCCAGAATAAATAATGGTCTACCTATGTATATTATCTGTCCCTTCAGCGTGGCCCTACTCGACAAGAAGACTGGTGATCTGTTCATTAGATAGCTAGTTCATTAGAAGTCAACTGTCAGGATTCTCTGCATTGCTGCTTTTAGTAGAAATATTGAGACTATTCTTATCTTGTATGTAGCACTTAAAAAAAATTAGTGAAGTTCTTTTTGTTTGTTAGAGCTTGACCATGTCTGGTACGGTGTCATAAGAACTTTGCATTCCAGTGGAACTTCTGTTAGTTCATAATGAATATCTTTCAACAATTCCATGATGCTACTTTATGTAATGGAATTTATGCTAATAATATACAAAGGGGAAAAAATGAATACAGCATGGAACACATAATAAATACAAGTCCACAGAGAGCAAAAAATGGCAAACAAAATGGCATTGTAGTTGATTAGCGAGTAGTTTGTTCTTCATCCAGCCATGGAGAGCTCCAAGTAGCGGCTCCCTATGTGCTTGCCATCCTTCTCCTCGATAGCCTTGTGAGCCACATCTTGATTCACAAAAGATACAAACGCAAACCCAGCTGGTCGGCCTTGTCTGTTGAACATGATTTCTACATCCTTAGGCTCCACCTGATGGAATACACACACACACACACACACACACACACACATTACAATGACAGGACGTGCTACCAGACAAGATCACATGACCATACTTGCCAAGCATCTATTCCCACAGAGGCTCTTACTATATCACACACACTCACAAATCCTCCTGAATATCTTAGAAATAAGAGCACCTCCTAATGAAGGCAAAATAATTAAACAAGAAGGTTGGATTAACTATTCAAGAGAGAATGTTAAAAAATATTTCAGAAACGCACACAAGGCTTCCTAGTTAAAAATTTAAACCTCAACTGGTACAGTCTAATGCTCCATTAACTCGTCAGTTACCTTCAAGACAAAAAAAAAAGAAAAGAAAAAAAGTCCTAGTCCCCACTCCTCCACAAACACAACACTCGTGTACCTTGTAGTCTGAGAAAAATGAGCTGAGATCTATTTCTGATGTGCTGTACGGTATTCCCTGCACCTTCACGCAGTTAGCTCCTCGAGACTTTCGCTCGTAACCTCCATAACCCCCGGCCCCACTGTCCCTGGCCGCATAGTCCTTGGCCCCATAGTCCTTAGCCCCGAAGCCTCCGCCACCACGAGGTGGTCGACGGTCCTCACGCCCGGACCTGGGATTGGCAGAGGACAGGAAGCTCCTGGACACCTCATCACCTGAACACTGCACAGAGTGAAGAACAGGACACAAATTATTTCAAACTATCCAATCACTAAGTCATGTTTCTCTCGTGTTCATGTTGGTGTCGATCAATTAGAAGGGGAAAAAATACTAATGGACATTCCCATTAACGTCATGGCGTTAAAATAGGTCAGCATGAGAGAAACATCCTTATGCTGTGAATATCTCCCTCATTCTCAGACTTTCAACCCTTTCCTCCTTCCAGTGATTATCCATACTAGTAATCAGTCATTTTAAACCCAATTGTGCAAAATGTATACTATACGTGGTCCACACATCAAGCAGAAAGTTGGTAAATGGTGGCACGTCTAAGTGCAGAGTAGACTAGTGGACCTCAACTAATTACTTCTAATTGTTGGTGCCACACCCACCTGGAAGACTTTGCCACACCTACCTGGAAGACTTCGATGTATCGCCTCTCCATGTATTTTCTGTGCAGTGTTGCCTCAGCATTCTCTGCTGTTTCAGCAGATACCATTTGAACAAAACACTCACCACTGGGACGATTCTAAAACACATACAACACCACACCCCCATGAATAATCTTATTGTTTCCTCCTCCTGTATCAAACACTGCTCATATGTTACATACGTAGTCATACCTCTAACCCCTCCTCCCTTCCACACCCAAACCTAATCACATCCTATACTTGAATCCATCCATCAAAACCCCTTCCCCCGCCCAGCACCACGCCCACCACACTAACCCAGCATCACTGACCATGCCCACTGACCACGCCCATTGTGCTGGCCCAGCATCACTCACCACACCCACTCACCACAGCATTGAGAACCATGTGCACTCCTTGCTTGGCGATGGTGCCCTTCAGATCTCCGAAGAAAGCAATGACATCCTCAGGAGTGGCAGAAAAGGGCACGCCCCTCAGCCTAACGTAGTCTCTATCTGAACCTTTGAACCCTTCCACTCCTGTCTGCCCCAACTCTATGTTCAGGAAACTGCTAAACTGATCCCTCTGGTTCGGAGTTCCTGACCTGGACAGAACCTGAAGCACACCAACAAATCCACCCATTTCTAACCTTTATAGGGAGGGACTAACACCTACTGGTATACTAGGATGCAACACTTGACTGGGTAATTCTAGAATCAAGGTTGAGAAGTGCCAAAACAACATTTTTATTTATTTATAAATTTCAAGGGGGTTTCTGATTTCCAAGAAACTGAGGAATGCTACAAATGTCACCATATGTTCCCTACCCAGCACAAAAACAAACAAAAAGCACCAACAATAACAAACTAAACTAAACTAGAATAATCACAGAATTGATATAGAAGACATTGCCTATATAAACACTTATAAGGTATCGGCTTCTACATTATAGGCACAATCACAGACATTCATGTGATGGCCCTTTGCTTGGAAATGGAAAGGATCGTCAGCATCTAAAACCCCTGAAACTCAACTACACAACTTCTATCATTTCTGTTAGTGTCCACACACTCACCACTTCCAGTTCTTTCTGAGAGCTCTTAAACAGCTCCACGTATCTGGACCCCAGCATGGACTTGTTGAGCTGAAGGGCCTGAGTCAACTCCTGCTCGTTATCAAAGCACGCAAAGGCATCGCCACTAATGCGCCCGTCAGGAAATGTGACAATCATCACACCTTTGTCTTCATTCTTCACCTTGGCATTGGGCAGGAAGAAGTCAACCTACACAAAAAATTGCCAATAAAAACGGAAAGATTGAAAATTTTTCTTTTAGCGTTCAAGCAAATATTCACCAATTCAATATTTTCATAAATCATTTTAAGCTTTTGATAACTTTCCATTCACTCTTCCCCTAAACCCCTCCTCACCCAATACTAATCTCTGCATTGCAGCCCCACCCCCTCCCTTGTATTCAACTCACAATTTCCGTCTCGGTGACTCTGTAGGGAAGCCCCTGCAATCTGGCCACACACACAGAGCTCCCAGAACCTCCGCTGTTCCCCCCACTTCCTCCTCCTCCGCCCCCACCTCCTTCACTCAACATTGCCATACTCTTGAAATCCTCTGGCTTGGCCTCGTACACCTACAGACACGCCCACACTATACTAATATCTTAACACCAGTTGGCTTCCAATAAACTACCAATGGATAATTACTATACTGAACACTGTCCAGGACAAATAATGTTTATCTATATAATAACACGCTTGTGTGTCTATAAAGACATGTATATTCATGAGCGGAGCTGGCTTGGTAAAGCATTGTCAAATGGGTCGGTAAACCATTGTCGGCTAGGTTGTTAAAGCATCGTCAACCAGCTGGTAAAGCACGACTGTTGTGCATGTGAAGAAGCCGAGACGGGTGCTGCGAGTACATATAAAAGTGAGAATAAAAGCAGACTGATATAACTAAAAGTGGCTGAGGATAATAACAATGCCTTATACCACTCCTTTCCTAATTAGGAAAAGTTTGTACTACCAGTTGTTGCTAGTTATTATTATTACAATTATTATTATTGTCTCCTTCTTGGGTTGATTGTTTGAAGGATGGTCTTTGGGATAGAAGTAGATTCTGTACTACTTAACTGCTCGCCATATCTTGCAGGTAGTCTAATGACTGACCCCTCCCACATCGAATGTGTCCACTCAACCAGGTGACAATACCGACACCATTTTCAACTACTTAACGTTTCTTTCGCTTTACTCATAGTCTTTTGTAAACCATCAAATTTTATAAATACAATTGAGATTGAAACTATGTTGGTATCCTGAGTTCTCTAGTTTAATTACCACACAAATGAAGTGTGCACCTTCTGATTGTTACAATCACTAGTGTGTGTGTGTGTGTGTGTGTGTGTGTGTGTGTGTGTGTGTGTGTGTGTAGATGCGTCTATTGGAAGACCGGATACATTACCATGTATTCTAGTCAGGTGGCTTAATGTTATTATTTGGAACTATTGTTACCGGGTGGATAAAAGCACCAATTTATTTGATGTGTTGCTGAGGTGATAACAAGAAATTTTGGCCGAGGAGCCCTCGCAATATTTTCGCTGTTTTAATGCAAATTTTAATGCAAGATGTTGTGATCTAATAATCAGGCCTATTACATGCACAGCTGTATAGAGCAGTGCATGTATGTAATAGAGACACTTTACATGCATGGATGACATCATATGGTGAGTATTAAATGGAAACTAAGGCCATGTGGTCATCTGGTGAGGGCAGATTCTGTGGTTAATGTGGCTATATCAAGGTTGATCTTGTAAGTTTTCTTACTTAAATAGTCCTGTCCAGTTAAGTAAACCTTATTTATTTAGACTTTGGTAGCATGGATTTAGACTGGAACCTGTGCAGTATTTGCCAGAAGACAAACGAGCCTTTGAAATGCCCCTTGGACAATCCAATTACTAGCAGGGATCCTAATGCACCCTATCAATCTATCCTGGCTAAAGTAAGTCAGTTTCGGGAACTGAATGCACTTCCGACCCCCATCCATTTTGAAGCTAATGAAAGTGCAGCTAGCTTTGCAATGCACAATGCATCTTGGCATAAGTCTTGCTATTTGAAGTACAATAGCTCCAAGCTTGCTAAGGTGAAGAAGAGGAGTGTCTGTGAGAGTGATTTAAGCGCAGAGTGATTGCTATCAATACTTGCCTGTTTTGTGAAAAGGGATGCGAGGAAGCTGGCCTTCATCAAGTGTTGACTTTTGATGCAGACACCAATATTTGTGCCATGGTAACTGAGTTACAGGATACCTCCCTTCTTGCAAGAATTGTAGATGTTGGTAATCTTATAGCACGGGAAGCTAAGTACCACTTGAAATGTGAGGAATTTTTTGCATTTCTCACTTCAAGAGTTACTGAATTTGCTCTCCCTCCAAGCAAGAGCATTATACATGACTTCCGGTACTTCAGTGTTGTCTAAAGGTGACAGAAGTTGTCAAATGTCCACATGCAATCATGAAGAAGCCGACACAAGGATCGCTGTGCACATTTCACATGCTTTAGAGCAAGGGATGAAAACTATCAAGGTGCGTACTGTAGACACAGATGTCGTAGCTATACTTGTTGGTGCATATTTCAATCTGACCTTGACTGAAGCTCAGGTTGATATTTGGGTTGCCTTTGGTATGGGAAGGAATTTCCGCTTTTATAGTATCACTGCCATCTGTTCTTCCCTTGGAGAGGTTAAATCAAGAGCTCTACCAGTATTTCATGCTGTGACTGGTTGTGACACAGTATCAGCCTTCAAGGGAAAGAGCAAGAAGTCTACTTGGCAAGCCTGGGTAGCAAATGAAGAAATTACTGAGACTTTTGCATATCTTTCTAGTCACCCTTTTGAGCACCTGGAAATAGACAGCGACCACTTTCGGAAAATTGAGCGACTTATTGTCATCATTTACGATAGAACTAGCCACCTCAGCTGTGTCAATGAAGCAAGGAAGGAAATTTTCTGTCAAAAAAAGTCACTCCATTGACAGAATACCACCCACAAAGGATGCACTGCTTCAACACATCCGGCGGGCACTGTATCAAGCTGGACTCTGGACAACCTGCACGCAGGCACAGCCAACAATACCTTCACCAAGCGAATTTGGTTGGACTATGGAGTCGGGGGGCCAATGGATGCCAGTGTGGATTACACCTCCAGAGGTTTCAAAAGCATGCAGTGAGCTCATTAAATGCTCCTGCAAGGGTAACTGTACAAGATGTAAATGTGCCAAGGCCAATCTTCACTGTTCACCACTCTGTACTTGCAAGTGCAACACTACTACAGACTCAATGGAATAATATCTTTCATGGCTATCTTTAACTCATCAACCCATATTGTATGTATATTATTGTTATCAATCCAACTTCTTACATAAAGCGTAATCTTAAAGTGTTGCTTAAAATATACTCATTGTTACCATAAAAGGGGAAAGTTGTGCATCTTGGCGTTCAAATCTTGTTCCAAACATAGTAACCACTTACATAGCATGGTCTATGCAAGTTTCATACCCTCTTCCCGCTTCACAGGTTGATGGGCATTGCAAAACCCCAATAATGGCGGCCATTTTGTCATCGTGCGAGTATGCAAAAAAAATTCAGAGGGCTCCTCGGCTAATATTAATTAAAAGGGGAAAATGGATTATTGTGCAAAATTTGGTGCTTTTATCCGCCCGGTAACAATAATTTCACTAAGCCACCAGACTATTCTATGAGTTGCTGGTCCCACCAAATCATCCATCGTTCCAACATGTTTAACGATTCATTCGTTCAACAATGTACAACCTTACTCATTGCAGAAATTTGTCTAAATTATATAACCAAATAATAAGAGTGCTATAAATTAGTGACTGACCACACCCACCGACCTCTATATAGCGTTGATTCAAATGATGCTTATGTCGCTGCAGGGCTAACTGGGCCTGCTCAGGTGTTTCCAAGACAACGATGGCCTCTCCGGTCCTTCGACCCACAGAATTGATCCCGAACACAATCCCACCTCTGAATAAACAAACAAATGATAAACCACATAAATAAACATACTAGACTATGCAGTAACAATACTGCAAGGACTTATACTTACAGAAATGCACCTTGTTAAAAAAAGAAAAGAAAAGAAAAGAAAAGAAGAGAAAGTAAAAGAAAAGGCATTCTTTTACCAACCAACTGGGATGGGATTTGAAGGTTTACAGTGTCATAATTATTCAAAAGCTAAAAAGCACCAGTAACTAGTCTTAGTAGGGCTCAATTTCCTGACAACAACCAATTGTTCTGCCTTCTACAACAATGTTGACTTACGGGATGAAGTTGAGTCCAGACAGGAAGCCAGCCACATCCTTGAGACACACTTGGAATGGCAGACCTCTCAGTCTCACCACACAATCCTCCTTGATGAGGGCAGGACTAAACCACACAAAACGAACAAACAACAATAAAAGAAAATAAATATGACAAGTGATCAAAGCCTTATAATATAACAACAATGAAAGATATTCATTCAATTTCATAACTAGATAAATTAACAAACTTTAAAAATCAAATTACATAACCCAAACAAAAACAGCTTCACGCTACACCGTGTTGATTTTTAATCATTGCTCACTTGGGTGTGGCTTCCAGTTTGATGTCGTCTTTGATCACCTGAGGAGCTTGGAAGGAGTGACCTGCAAGGATAAAAGTGAAGACATCTCAAGTGACAAGTATGGAAGGTGGTCACGCCCCCTTAATCTATTTTACCCTTTGCAACGAGTTTCTGAGCAATCTGAGCGAGCAAAGATACTTCCTCTACACCTGGCTTGGGGGAACCACTCACTGTCACACCAATAACTGGAACACACAGGTTAAAAATAAAAAAATAAAACAAATAGATAAAAATAATAACAACAATAAATAAATAAAACATAAAAAATAAGTCAAATTTGTTATAAATATTAGAAATATTGCCCAAAACAAACTACGCAAGCACTGAAATGACATTTCATGCAGAGGTATGCCGACCATATTAAAACTAACAAACACACAAACAAAAGGTGAAAAATATTGCAGCAGACACACATAAATAATTGAGTCTACATTAGTTCACATCAAACCACACCCACCTTTGGCCATCTCCTCAACTGAGGTTGGCATGGCGACAGCAGGAAAGGCTTTCGAGAATTCCTTCACGAGGTCCAGGTAGCGATGAAGGTACTTCTGCAGCCCGAGGCAGATCTTGTACGCCTGGGGGTGGAGCACTCCACGAAGGGGGGTGGGACCAAATGTCATGAGGGAGAATGTGCTGCCACCCAGCTTGGTCAGAGTGGAGTGGAACTAAACAAACACATAGCCAATATATATAAAGGGCATGGCCTAATGGACAGGGCGTGGCCCAGTCACTGTGCTGCCCGCTCCTGTATTTTGTAACTGCACTTCAATAAATTTCATTTCTTTCTAACCCAAACTCAACTTCTTGCATTTAACACGTTGCAGTGGCACGCACACACACACACATGCCAACAACAAAAACAAACCAGAGCATGAACCACAGCAACTCTTAAAACTGCTGGAGTGTATTGATCTAAATCAACATTAACTTTAGGGCAGCAGTAACTAGTCAGACAGGCACACTTCCTGTCTTCCAGGAAGTGCCTGCTAGTGACATTTCCTTTCCATGTACTGATTGCAAGGTTTTTATATGTATATCTGAGATTTTGGACAAGTTGAGGTTTCCTCAGTCCACCAGAATACAACCTAATGATTAAATCTAGGACAGTCAGAGTAATGCAATGCTGCAGTCTGGGTATGAAACTTGAATATGTTTACTTCTTTGATAAACATTAATCCATTCACCGACAATATCTGCACTTCTCCAATAAAAATTAAAAAAAAGATTATCCAATATAACGTTCTAGATTTTTGTTTATACATTGCTGTGACGTAATACTTCCTGTAATAAAAAAAAATTGAAATGGAAGCAGCGGTACTCTTGTTTTATAGAATTAAAAAATATGGCTGCCAAAAGCTTACCTTGTAGCATTGGTCCGCCCGAAATTGTATTGTACGAGACTCTGAAGCTCAGAAGTTAGTAACTAGAAGGTGAACAAGCCACACACTCTGTTTGAATTCCGTGGCAGCATCACGACTGTCTGTAATTGAGTTTAAGTTCGAACCTTCAGTAAACAGTAAGTCCAAATTTTAGCCTTCACTTTATGGACTACGGTACTTTTTGGGATATTAGTAAATAGTTTTGTGTTAATTTGCTTTAAAAATTCTTTCTTACTGATCGTCTTTACAGAATAAGAATAAAATATTTTTAATAGAATTATCAAGTTACCACAATGGTTGTCATATCTCTGCCGGTGAAAGGGTTAAATATGATGTCGGACCATGACAAATGAAATCATCGAAACTTCCCTTTCATCGTGCCATTCAAACTCCCTCTAGTTGTGATTAATCCTTGATCACTCTTTTAACATACACTTACAATGTTGGTTGGTATATGCAACAATCCACCCACCATGGCTAACTAGCTGCTCCTCTTAAATTACAATGCAGACAATAATCGATACAAAGAAAGGTAAATTTGCTTCCAATCATAACTAACGAAGTGCACCAAAAGAAAAGAACACCAACAGTTAGTACACACCTACCACTTCACAAGATTTTCAAATTATGTAATATTCTTTTCATTTAGCGACAATTTGGGGCTTACAATGTATTTCTTATTTATGTATAAGCAAAAGAACTTAGTCAAGATAAATATATAATTGCCTCCGAAAGGCGACCCCACCCACAAATCAGTGTCTTATACTGGACAACCCACAAATACTGATTAATCAAACCTGCTTCAAAGCACTGTCCAAATTGACGCCCGCCTGCACGGCATCCGGCAGGACTCCAGCAGGCAGAGACCTAGGAGGCCCACCACCAGGACACACATACACTTGGTCCTTGCTTACTAACTGCAGAAAAAAACACACAATAAAATAACAATATAGAAAATAATATAGGGAAATGTCCACTACTACACTCACTCCTAATGAACCAAGATTTCTGGCATTACAAACTAAAGAGGTAGATCCACTCAACAATGGTCTAACTCTAAGCATTTTGCTGTATTATCAAAAACCAAGTCGACTCAGTTCAAGCACACTACACGCGTGCTAGATGCTAATAAAACGCACATGGACCATGTACATTCCAAATATCGCGCACCTGGTTTTTCGCGATGCTAACGACACCCCAGGCTAGCTGAACTATCAGGCCTTCTTCCCCTTCATCATGACTTCCAGTGTCCGCCACAGTGAACAGCACTAAATACTCCAAAGGTCTCCCCCCAGACATTATCCAGCCCCACCAAAAGCGAACCCACTAACTCGCAACGCACAGTTTCTTCTACTTTACCGCTCCCTCGGACACGAACGAAAAACCTCGACTTCCCCTACGGCACGTACGCGCGCGCGGATTGCAACTAAAAGCACGTGACGACATCAGAAGAAAGTCTACCCCGCCTATCAACAGTAAGCCCAATGTTTTCACTTCTGTGCGTTCTGCTGCAGCCCTGGGTGAGTCCAACGTAAGCCATGCCGCGGCCTTTATTTTAGGTTGTCTACTTCAAATAGTATCTGATTGCTAGACTTATTCTGGGGATACTAGCTTTCAACATTACAGCAGCACTAAATCATTGAGAGCTAGAACTTAAAGAATTTTGTAGTAAGCAGTTTCTTGCACTCACAATTGTTGGTGTACGTTTAGTTGCTCAGAATTTTGTGGTAACCTGGTTGCACTCAGAATGGGTAAAGGATATATTTAAGTGGAAGGGGGGAAAAGCTCCTAATTAAGGTCTAATGAGTTTGGTGTTGATTGTTTGGGCGAGGGTTGACAGTGTTGTCTGCATTTTTTTTTTTCACCCACTAATGCAGAGCCAATGTTCTGCACTGAGCATTTCCTGTCAATTTCCAACTATTTTAGCATGCTTACCAGAGAAGTTTGACTGTTGTACAGGAAGGAGCTAGTAGTATCCATTAGCAGCTATAGAGACCTGTGCAACTAACTGTGGCAGCATATACTTCCTGTCTGCCTTTAGGCTATTATTGAAAAGGCAGCTGACGAATACACAGTAGATGATGAATGCCCCAGTTTGTATTTAGTCAGTCAGAATCTTCCATTCCTACTAGAGAGCTGTGACAATATTGGTATTATTTACTTCCTGTATTTATCTTCTATTTCTGCAGGTGAGGTGTCAAAGTTGTGGGATATAGTACTCAAAGTTTGGTTTGATGAGAGTGTTGTATTAGAGAGAGAGTTGAGTAGTAGTCAGTTAAATTATTGTGAAGCAAGTTGATATGAGCAAGAGTTATTTGAATGAGTATTGTCAGAAGTCTAGTTTGGAATATCCAAAGTATACTACAGTGAAGACGGGGGATGAATTTACAAGTCGTGTGACAGTTGATCGGGAAACGTACTCTAGCATTGAAGGTTACTCTACTAAGAAGGAAGCTGAGCAGAAAGCCGCTGCTGTGGCCTTGAATAATATAGTGCAGATTCACCCAACAGCCAAGAACGTGCAGGACTTGTTGGCTTGTGCTGAAAGGGATAGGAAAAGTGGATTAACTGTCGGAAGAAGACTAGGAATTGGACAAACGCTGAATGAAGAACCTCGTACTTTTCCAACTGCTGCTACCAGTCCCAGGCAGCGGCACGAAGTGTCTTCAAGTGTATCCACTGGACCTCTGCCCGCGAGAGCTGCTATCATGCAATCTCCACACCAGACTGTAGTGCCTGTAGTCACTAATCCAGCATCATACCCACCACTGCCACCAGGATTTTCTCAATCTGGAGTACGTGTACAACGAACTGTTTCTTCTCCGCCCAGTAAAGTTCCGGTCCCCACCTCTACATCCCATAGTTCTCCAACCACTGCATACTTTCAGAGATTGTCATCATCTACTGCTTCCCAATTTAATCCATCTGTTGCTACGACAGCGACGCCTACCAAGCCACCAGGTTTTTCTAGTTCTCCGGTTTCCTTAACATCTTCAACAGACTCCGCTACAAGTTCACAGTTGTCATCTGACAGAGATCAAGCTGTGGCGGAGTCTCTATCAAGGCTCACAATAGCATCCCAATCCCCAAATCGGCCTCAGGGCGTAATAGATAGACCACAGCGGCCATTAGGGCAACCCGTGGCCAATTTTCCCTACCTTTCTCCCTCGGCTGTGCCTAGACCTAATTCTCAGCCAAGACCTCGTGGCCTGTCAAGTAGCATCGAGCGAATACCCTTTACCAGTCCTGCTGCAGCTCCAGCTAGCGGGAGAGATCTGCTACGTAGCCCGTTGCCCGGCACTTTTCAGTCGTTTCCACAGAACACGTCTCAACCATTTGTAGTGGATCCTTCTCAATACAATTATGTTAAATATATAGAACTTCATTGCCAACGATCCAACTGTAAGTCCAGGTATGAAGTTCTGGAGACGAGTGGGCAGTACTATGCGTCCGTGGGGTTAGGCGGAGTCGTGTTCAAGGGGAACCACTCTCAAGTGACGTTTGACGCAGCTAAGCAGACGGCATCGCTAGTGGCATTGGCACACATTGGGATACAGGCACTGGGACTAGATCAGCCTGCTGCAGGAGGTGGAGTCAGGGGGTGTGGCTAGTAGTGTAGTGGGAGGCAGTGGTTGAATGAATAAAGTAGAGAAAGATTTGTATTTTATATAAACTAGCAGTATATATAGTTATAGTAGTTTTATATAAACTAGTTTACATATATACGTAATGTATGTATTTACATAATTAAGTAGTTATAGTGGTTTCTATTAATAAGTAGATTAAAAGTGTATTTTATTTTGTTTTGTTTTTTACAAGATATTTTTATAATTGCTTTGGCAGTGTCTGGAGAAGTTGTTGCTAATGGTAGACAGTGGTATGGGTGGGCAGGTCTTCATGTGTTTACTATTATGGTGAATAAGTTGTTGTTTGTCCTTAACGAGTAGTAACCCTACCTAATGACCTTTTCAATTAGTGCACAGACCAGTCAGGTTGCCGGGTTGGTTGTCAGGGAAAGGTAAACTGACCAAAGCAAGGATGTTGTTACTTGCATGAAGTCAGTCTATTAGCTTCCAAGGTAGAGCTGTATCTATCAGTCACTCGTTGGTTATTCCCCCTCCCTCCCTCCCTCCCCCCTTTTATGAATTATCATGTGACCATTTAGTGCGAGAAAATGCTTTGAGATAGTTCTCGTCATATTTTTCACCTTTGTAGTTTCTCAGTTTTTAACTGCAGGCATGAGTGAAATTGTGTCAAATTATTATATTCATTTCAAATATACATGTGTGTTAATCTAACACTGTTAATACTTCGTGTCCTCACTTCTCTGCACTTCTCATAGTCCAGCTTTCTCTGTTGATCCCGAGAATCATGTGCATCCTTTTCTAATACTTTAGGTACATGCATGGGTGGGTAAGTACAGGTCTAGAATGATAAAGCCGCCCTGTACCAGACTGGGTTTCTCATAAAGATGGTGAGCAAATTTCCTTTGGTTGTATTGACCAGAAACGAGTTAGCCATGTGTGTAGTTGTTACAGGCTTCACTTACAGCGTCAGTTGCATGCACTGAATATAAATACATGCCCAGATTGGTAACCCCTTACCAATTTGAGTTGGTAAGTGTTACTACGTGAGTAAGAGAGCATTGTGTAGTTGACGCAACAATGTGAGTGGTTATCTACTATGAAAAAAGCACCTGAGGTTGGCCCAGAATGATAGTATCCAGATATACTTAATGGCCAAGAACATGGAGGACTGATTGGCTAGTTTGGAAAGAGAAAAGAAAAGTGTGAAGCATTAGCTGTACGAAGCTTGGTGTTGAAACTGACAGCGAATGAAAAAGCCTCTTGCCTTCATTAGTGCTGGTCCCAGTGCCACACCCACCCTCGACCTGTGAGAGTCACCCATCCAGTGCCACACCCACCACTGCCACCATCCAGTGCCACACTCACCACTGCCACTATCCAGTGCCACACCCACTACTGCCACCATCCAGTGCCACACCCACTACTGCCACCATCCAGTGCCACACCCACCACTGCCACCATCCAGTGCCACACTCACCACTGCCACTATCCAGTGCCACACCCACAACTATCACCATCCAGTGCCACACCCACCACTACCACCATCCAGTGCCACACCCACTACTGCCACCATCCAGTGCCACACCCACTACTGCCACCATCCAGTGCCACACCCACCACTGCCACCATCCAGTGCCACACCCACTACTGCTACCATCCAATGCCATACCCACCACTGCCACCATCCAGTGCCACACCCACCACTACCACCAGGATTTCCTCAATCTGGCATACGTGTTCAACGAACGCACTCATCTCATTGCTGCTCAGTAAAGTTCCAGTCCCCCATATCTGCATCCCATAGTTCACCAACTGTCACTTACTCAGGAAGTGTCATCTTCTACTGCTTCCTTTTCTAATCCCACATTGGGATACAGTCACTGGGACTAGATCAGTCTGCTTCAGGAGGTGGAGTCAGTGGGTGTGGCTAGTAGTATAGTTGTAGGCAGTAGTAGGGTTAAGAAGAAAGTGTTAGAGAGTTTAGTAAAAAAAATATTCTAGATATCATTTGTGACTGTCTACAGGAAAACCGGGCACAGCGCGGCACCCTTCGAAAAAATTTTTTGCATTTACAGAGTTGTCGGCGTCCAGATATTGAGCTCTCCAAGTTTTATCGTCGTAGCTTAAGTTGTTCCCACTATAATAGACCTAACCGTTCCCTTCCGTCGGCTTGAAACAATACATTTTTAAGAAATCAATCGATCTTTTCTAGATATTTACGCATGCCACGTTGTGCCCGGTTTTCCTGTAGACGGTCACATTTATACATAGGTGTATATATTTTCATTGAAGCAACCTTTTTATTTTATAACGATGTATTTTTTTAATTAAAAGCTAGTTTACAGTAGCTATTTGGATAGAGGCAGCTTGTAAGCCTTCAAGCCAGTTACTGTTGCTAAGGCTTAATAGTTGCCTATTGAAGATAGTGATAGTAGTATCAGTACTTATATGTTTACTGTATAGTGAATGAGTTGTTGCTTGTTTTTATGTGGAAGGACCCTAACCTAATGACCTTATCAACTAGTTATCTGGCCAATTAGGTTGCCAGGGTTGGTTGTCAAGGTGAGGTTGAACACATTACAGTGCCCGGCAAGCAAGTTTGTCTTGCACAATCGAGTGAGAACTTCGCTAATCACATGCGAGCAATCTGATTGGTCCGTTAAATAAATCTATTCAAGTAATTGATGCTCTGCGGCATTTAGAAATGGAGTAAACCAGATGCATGTTGCCTAAAGCTTACCACCACGAACTTTTAAAAGTTTTATTTATTATTACTATTATAATTTTTTTTTTTTACATATTAGCCATTGCTACGTTTTAAAACAATTAGATTCGAATTGTCGTGATGTATCGGTATCATTTAAGCATATTTGGCCTCAGGTAGTGTCCTCGCTACACTCAAGTGCCACAGCTTGAGGCCTTGGATTGCAGAAGATTCACGATATCCTAATCTAACTTATATATACAGTAGCTATGTATCTATCAATTGGTCTTCCCCCCTCTTCTTTTTATGAAAAATGTGATAGTGTTCTTTGTTCTTACCAGCAAGCTTGACCTCGTCTGGGTCAATTATTCATCTTCATTTTAGTTATCCATGTATATTGATCTGCTCTTGCAATTGTATAATTGTCCATGAATATTAACCTACCCTTACAAACTAGGGTTTCAAACATTAAAACTCTTAGTACTTGGGGGAAATGGAAATAACTATTTAGTACTTTTTAAGTCTTAATTGAACTCTATTTCTCATAGTTTAGCTTTTTCTGCCCACTTTGTTGGCTCTGCTTTGTGTAGAGTGTGTGCCACTAATACTGTAAGTCAAGCCTATCAGAACTATAGACATTGCTAACTTCTTGCAGCAGCTTTGCACTTTTGCTGAAGTGCTTCAGGGATTTTTCTGTTAGTGGTCAATAGAACCGAAGAAAATTTGCTAGACAACTCTATGAGAAGCTGAACCCAAGCTGGTATCTCTACTTTATACAAGGCCAGGCTTTATCACTCCAGACTTGTTCATGCCCAAGCTCTAGACAGAAAATAGTGAGAGAGGCGGGCACAGGTGATTCTTTGAATACTCTATGCCCAGATTTATAACACTTTACCAAGTTTAGTTTGTCTTGTTACTGCAAGTTTAGCAGTACAAGTTTAGGGAAAAAAATAAATAAAGGAAGCTTTAATATAAGTATTCAGTTCATCTTTCTTGAATGCTCAACATTATTGTGAGAAATGCCCGACTAGTGCCCATTATTGTGGTTGTTGACTTGACAATGTAAATTGTTACTCTACTACAAATGAAGTAGAAGAAGAAGAAGCTAAAGTGCCTCAAGCAGGACTGATTGGCTTGTGTGGAAAGAGAGAAGAAAATATGAAACAAGACTTGGAGTATAACTGGCAGGGAATGAAGCACCTTGTGCCCTCACATGGCTGCTAATTTAGGCAGTACCATGAGACATCTTCCAGTGTATCCACTCTGACCTCTACTCTCAAGTTCCGCTATGCAGTCTCCAACCTGACTACTCTACCAGTAGTTACTGGTGCAATGTCTGGCCAGATTCCAGTGCCACGCCCACCACCACCACCAAGATGTCCTACGCTATCTGGCGTACGTGTTCAGCAAATGTTCTCGTCAGTTGCCACCCAGTAAAGTAAAGTAATTTTATTTGATCAACAATTCCGTAAAGAAGTTTGAATATCGTGTTTTCACAGCTGCCACCACCTGGTTCCACTTCAGGTTGTTGGCAAAGAAGATCACTTTGTGGAAATTAGAAGGCAATGTCTTCTATTTCCTTTTCTATGAGATGTGTTTGTGTTTCCATCTGTTTCATTCCAGCTTCCATTCCCTCACATCCCATAGTTCAACAACTGTTGTATACTTCAGAAACTTCAACTTCATCACTACAATGTAATATACAGAGTCTATGTACCTCAACATTTTAATATATATGTATTAATTTACCAATGGTATCCGTATTATTCCATTTGCATAAAATGCAAAATGAAGCTGAGAGTGTGAGCTGTAATTGGGAGGAGGAGAAGAGGCAAATTCAACTACATTATGCAGTTCAGTTAATCTTTTTAACATCGTTGAACACTACTTAGATATCTTTACTATGTCACATGACTATTGACGAGGCAACATACTGTACATGTATATATATTATCAATAGTCACTGTACTGAGAGAGAAGTGGACCAGGTATCTTACAGAATGGTCCTGGTCTACTGTGCACATATTCCCCCAACAACCAAGAGCATGCAGGACTAGTTGGCTTGTGTGGACAGAGGAAAGAAAGTGAAACACTCACTGGCTTTAGGAAGACTTGGAGTTAAACTGGCAGTCAATGAAGCACCTTGTACCCTCACTGTGGTTGACCTACGTGGTCTTGACAGTGGCAAGGGGAGTTTTCAATCAAAATAACATTTAGGGTTACTTTACTTATGGTTTCTTCACACTTTAAAACTTTAAATGTGCTTGAGTCAGCACTGTGATTTGTATTGCCATGTTGGACATACTCATGTTCTGAAGTTTATTGTCGCTTATAACTGAAGTCCAAGTCAGTATATTATGTATAGAGTGGATGATGCTATGCATCTTTATGGGTAGGTTTGCAGTGAGTCCTTGTGGACTTGATCTCAAGTGACTTTAGAAACAGCCTAGCAGACAATGGGACTAACCTCTGTCTGCTGGAGAAGGTGTGGTCAGGGGTGTGGTTAACAATTTTTTAATGAACAATTCGTAACAATGAATTGAAGGGGCCTCAAAGAAGGTATTCTAATGAAAGTTGTACTCGAAGTTGTATTTGTGAAACTTCATGTTCAGTGCGCAGATGAAGTTGAAATATGTTCCTGTACAGTAGCTGGTTTAAATATTATAGTGCAATGACCAGTTATCCATGAACTAACTTGCAGTCAATCCTCAAAATATAAAAAATCGAACAACTTTTCTTTCCGTTTTGTTGTTATTGTTTTTGCTATGGGTTGATGGCATTCTCATTGCCATGGATACGAGGTTTTTTGTTTTTTCTGCTTAAAATTTTCAATCACTATCAAGATGGCTGCCAGACCTACTGGAACTATTTCAACAAACTGTTTATACTATCACCCTTGGATCTCCTAATCATTCCTCAAGAGTATATTGGCTTTATAGCCAGGAATTTAATTGAATTATATTGATTGTGTTAGAGCTTGCATTGCTTTGAGTCAGATGTTTGGGCTAAGTTGCTGGCTTTTTCTATGTGGCCTCTCTTCATTGAATTAGCAGTGGAGTTAGCATGTTGGAACAGTAGGTATTCTTGGCATCCCTCCAGGTATTTGGCATGTAGTGTGATACCTTCTTCCTGTCTGGCCTCAGGCTATAAAAAGCAGCTGCTGGGAGTGCACAAACAGACAAGGCTCCATTAGTGTCCAGCCAGCAACCAGAGACAACAGAAGGTCCAGAAGATTGAAAACTCTGTGTGTACTTTTTAAGTGGGCTACCTTAATTTACTGCTACCTCACTTGTTTCCTTCTGTTCCAGGTGAGTTATAGTGAGCTGGTTCTCCTCTCAATGAACACAGAATGAAGTATTAGTTTAAAAAATAATAATATAGTGAAATAAGGTTAGTTTGCATCGAGTCATTGAGTCGTAGACAAGGAATTTGTTAATGAAGATTGTGTAGTTTAATGTGCCGTCTTCAGTTGTCCTTCTGGTTATCTGCTATGCATGCATATACTATTCATTAGCAGCATAGGAGGAGACTTTGGTTGGATGCTATGAATTTCATCATACAATAGTGTCAATATAATTTTTTGTGTCTCATAGCAAACTTGCTAGTGTAGTCATATCAATATGATACTGTTTTATTGTGCTACGTGTTCAGATGTCACACGTGGTCTGCCCTACCTGTACTAATTGACACCATTTCTGGGAGCAGAAGCTGACAATTCCATTTAACCTCTATTTCACATATGCACGCCCCTTCATCCTTGTTACATTAGGCAGAGTGAGAATGAGTAACATTGTTATTTTCATAACTTGTTTGTCAAAAGATGAAGAATATTTGCAGCTTCAGAAGTTGTGCCAGAGGCCAGGGTTGGACTTTCAATAACCTGAATTGGCTTGTTCACATAAACTGCTATGTTGACATCTTAGTTGTACACCGCAATGAATGTAAGGGACTTACTTGCAAAAGGAATTTCTTTATCTGAAGCTATTTAGAATGTTCCTTGTTTTATCAATACCTTTACAAACAACTTGATACTGAAAAGGTCGATGCTGTTATATTATACATATTTAGCTACATCCGAACATTTATATATACTTCATACTGTTATCTGTACGCTGTAGTTAGAGACTGTGTATTGGTTATTTCGGAAGAATACCCATTAAATCTCATTCCAGATAGCACGTTCTACTGACACACTCGTTCCAGATATCACATTCTACTGACACACTCATTCCAGTTATCTCATTCTACTGACACACTCATTCCAGATATCTCATTCTACTGACACACTCATTCCAGATATCTCATTCTACTGACGCACTCATTCCAGTTATCTCATTCTACTGACACACTCATTCCAGATATCTTATTGTGTTGACAGTCAATCATTTTTGCATTGTCCCTAGTCAATCTGGCGCTTTTTTCTAACAGCATATTTTGCAACTGAGGAAGGAGTTAAGTACATGTATGACATCCAGTGAAGTTTGGGTCATTAGTGGTGTGGCAACATCCTGTTTGTCTTGCTTGTCTAATGTATAGTCCATTGCGAGTACCACAAGCAATTTTGTGCAACCTTTAATTTTTTCACTATTATAGTTCTTTTGATGGCCGGGCATCTGTCTGTCTGAGATTTCTGTCCTTGCCTTAATGTCTAGTTCTCCCAATGACCAGACACACTTACAATGTCTGGTAACTTTACTGCTGTGGGTTGTTCCTTCTCTTCTGTGGCAATTTGCCAAGCTCTTTCTCCTGTTGGCTGGTAGGACGGTCATGTTAGCTCAGAGTTTGAATAACACTTTCTTCATTTTTAACCATGTTGTCCATCTTAATCTTGTATTGATCTACAGGTGTTTTAGTAGATTAAAATGTAGTCTTGAAAGTTGGGTGTTTGGTTTCCTTCCATCTTAGCTATATCGGTTTGTAAGTGTTGTTATTGAGGACATGAGGCAGCAGTCCCACCCCCTGGTGAGAGGACCTCTGACTATGGACATTAGCTAGACTAGGTAGCAGTCCTGGCCTCTGGTGAGAGGACCTCTGACTGTGGACATTAGCTAGACTAGGTAGCAGTCCTGGCCTCTGGTGAGAGGACCTCTGACTGTGGACATTAGCTAGACTAGGTAGCAGTCCCGCCCCCTGGTGAGGACCTCTGACTGTGGACATTAGCTAGACTAGGTAGCAGTCCCGGCCTCTGGTGAGAGGACCTCTGACTGTGGACATTAGCTAGACTAGGTAGCAGTCCCGCCCCCTGGTGAGAGGTCTTCTGGCGCAAGGCCAGATTCTGCCATTGCAGTGGCACTCTGCATAACTAACTTGCAGCCCTTCACTATAAATCTCAGGTTTTTTAGATGCCACAGGATGTATATTGAAGCCTTCAGGTGTTATTCTCGTAGAACTACCCATAGGTATGAGGGGGGGATTCAATAGAAGAATTTCAAGTTCATGGCAAAAAACAACAACTAATACTAAAATGTGTGTATTGTTTCACTATTATTAAGAATTGTCAGTCAGTGCTGCATATTGAACTTGAAAGATTTGGAGATTGGTAACCATGCTATTGCTTCTGAAATTACTGTCAGGTTCCTGCTCTAGTGGCTGTGGAATCAGTGGCATGCTATTAGCTGCTACAGCAGCTGGCTAGATGTTGGTGGCTACTAGAGAGTGGCACGCTCAGACTTCCATGCTCTAGGGGAACTCACTTCCATGTCCCTAGAGAGAACCCAGGGTGACTGTGGTGTATGTGTGTGTGTGTGTGTGTGTGTTTGCCTCTCTAATTTGCACCATTTTTCTCACATGTTACTCTGGGTACTTTTTTTAACCCAGTTTTTTTGTTGTTGTTTTTGTATTGTATTTTTATACTCTAAAATAGTCATTCTATCATAAATTGGTGGATGGTAAGGAGCAAGTTAACTCTTGAGTCTTATTCCAAGCCCTAGAAGATTCCTAATGCACACCCATCCCATCATTACTTTAGCAATGGGTTAGTGCACAAACAGTGGCCTGTGTTGACTGCTAACATCTGCTATAACCCATCCTTGGAATCTCACTTGATCTCTGTCGCTACAACAGATTCCTGTCGTGCTATTTTGTCAAAACTATCGGGCACTGTGAAATTAACTAATTTATTACCATGGCAACATAACAAACAGCAGTTAACTGCCTTAGCTTCTGAAATGTGAGATATGTAAACATAAATACTAGAATGGGCTAAATTTAATTAATAATTACAGGTGCTGATGAGCCGAAACCCACCCACCATCGGCACGGTAATCAGGTTGGAATGATGACAACCTGGGGTGTTAATTACATTATGTGTTAGCTCCATTGTTGAGTAGGGAATTGTCAGGTCTTAGCACAGCAACTTGTAGAGGGTAATTCCTCATCCTTGTGCTCTTTTGTGTACTCGTGTTTTGTTAGCTGTTTTTAGTTGTTGTTGTTGTTGTTGTTGTTGTTGTTTCGTATATGTGGCAATAGTTAGAGTTTTAGTGCTAGTATGTGTGTCAGAGGTTCAGCCAGTGGGTGTGTCTCCATCAAGCAGTGGTGGGAGGTGGAGTTGACATGTTGCCATGGTTATCTTGGCCGCTGAACTAATTCATTAGTTTTAGATTAAGTAACTGTGTAATTAATCATTAGTTTAGCTTGGAAAGTGTCGCGTTGAGAGAGAGACCTTTGTAATCTTGACTACCCTTGTGTAATTGCTTAATCAGCAGTTCTGAAGTAGAACTTAGTATTGAACTTAACATGTGCTTGTGAGGATACTTTGGTCCAGTTAATCTGATGATGATGATGTTGTAGATTATGATCATATACACTATCTGTGTGTGTGTGTGTCTAAGGTTTGTGTAGGTAGCTGTGTTTTCATAGTTAATGGCTAGCATTTGCACTCTTGGACTTTGTAATGGCCTTTGGGAATTACTAGGGCAGGATTATGGTATGTTGTATGTTTGTGTGTTTGTTTATGTGTTAGTTTGTAAGTGCTTTGTTTGGTCCTCTTTCATTGAGTCTACCTTTCCGTATAAAAATAATTTAACCATATTTAGAATCAGCAGTAAAGAAATCTTTTGTTGTTGTTGTTGATATTAAGTTTGATATTTGTAGTATTAATGTTGGTATTTTGCTGCATTACATCACGTCACAAATATCTTTGTGGGTGGTGAGACTGTCACTTTTACCTTTGACTAGAAGATAGATCTAGACATTTAAAAGCACGCACTAGAGGGCATTCCTAATAAGGTCATTCCTTGGGCACGCTCAGTTGTCCTGTGGTGGTGTGGGCGTTGTCTGGGTCCAGCTATGTTCAATGTTTGTAGTTTGTGCAGTCATGGAATTCCAAAGTGTATTTGATGAGGTTGCTTAATGTGCAGGCGCGGGCTACTGCTTAATGTGCAGGCACGGGCTACTGCTTAATGTGCAGGCACGGGCTACTGCTTAATGTGCAGGCGCGGGCTACTGCTTAATCTACAGGCACGGGCTACTGCTTAATCTACAGGCACGGGCTACTACTTAATGTGCAGGCACGGGCTACTGCTTAATGTGCAGGCATGGGCTATTCATGTGTGGGTGCAAGATCTGATGTCTCCATAGCTTAGGCTTAGCCTCATCCAACAACTGAAGATGCAATGCACACTACATTTATGCGGCGATGGAGGTTATTGTTGTTTGTTTGTTCAATTACCTATCAACATTGACCATACTGAGTCTACCTATCAACATTGACCATACTGAATCTACCTGTCAACATTGACCATACTGAGTCTACCTGTCAACATTGACCATACTGAGTCTACCTATCAACATTGACCATACTGAGTCTACCTATCAACATTGACCATACTGAGTCTACCTATCAACATTGACCATACTGAGTCTACCTATCAACATGGACCATACTGAGTCTACCTATCAACATGGACCATACTGAGTCTACCTATCAACATGGACCATACTGAGTCTACCTATCAACATTGACCATACTGAGTCTACCTATCAACATGGACCATACTGAGTCTACCTATCAACATGGACCATACTGAGTCTACCTATCAACATGGACCATACTGAGTCTACCTATCAACATTGACCATACTGAGTCTACTTCTGAATTTTATGTTTCTTTGTGTGACTGTGAAAGAATGCATACCCACCCCCGCATGTGCAGTAGAGCCACGCCTCCAGACTGAGGGGACTTGCAGGGGCACAGTAATCTCATTTATTTTCAATTCATTATGCCTAATGAGAATTTTTATACATCCCCTCATTTAATTGGTTGCATAGCTGCCAGGGAAACAGTAGCCCGTGCTGTCATTGGTTGAATGAGTGTATTTCTATCCCTTTCTCAGAGTAGGTCATTTAAGCGGTTATCTTGCAACCACATGTTCTATCCCATAACCTCAGAAAGTGGGCGGGTGGGGTGAGGATTTCACCAGAATGTCACCTGATTGAGTTCCCTCCACCCATGAATCATGTGTGTGTGTGTGCGTGTGCGCAAGTAAGAAAAGATATGCTGTACAATTAATAATATGATCACATTGTCAGTGGGCGTGATTTCACAGTGTGTTTCTGTGAGCCCCCACTAACTGTATGTTCCACTAACCTAATTGAAATATTTTGTTTTATTGTTTGTTGTTTTTTCTTGTAGCTCCAGTTCAGACGCCCACTCAGCCCCTCCCACCTCACCCCGCCCTGTCAAGTCACCGCAGCTTACCAACTGGGACATTCTCCAGAGGGTCGTCTGACAGCCCTGCTGACTCATCCTCCTCCCCAGAATCCACTGTGCCTTCTCCTGCATCAACTGCTGTAGCTGCAGGTACATCATCCTCTAAGAAAACCACACCTCCTCTTGCCATATCTTTCAGCACCGCTACTAGCCAGTCCCCACCCACTTCTAGTCACCCGGCAGTCCCAAGACTCCACCCACCGTCGTTTTTTTCTACTTCTTCTCCGGGAGAGTCGCCGATTTCATCTTCTCGATTGTCATCTGATCAGCAGCCCAGTCTACCAGTAGGTGTGGTCAGTCAATCAGTGGGTGTGGTTAGTCAATCTGCAGGTGTGATTAATCAATCACTGGGTGTGGTCAATCAATCAGTGGGTGTGGTCAGTCAACCAGTGGGCGTGGCGTCTCAAGCAGTGAAAGACCTCATGGCGGTAGAAAACTACAAGACAGCGTTAAACACATACTGCCAGCAGAACCGGCTGGCCCCGCCCATCTACGAGTGCACGTACCCTGAAGACGAGGTCGGTTACATCGTGATCATCAAGGTTGAAGGGAGAGCCTTCAAGTCGACGCCCCAGGGCACCAAGAGAGCGGCAGAGTCAATGGCGGCTTCTATTGCCATGGATAGGTTGGGCATCTCCTTGAGCACAGGAGGGAGTGGCAGTGAGGGCAACGGCTCTGTGTACGGAGGAGCTCTCAACCGACCACCTCAGTTATCAGGTAAGGGATGTCTCCTTCTGGAATTAAAATTTATTAATTCATGTCTAAGCCTTTGTTCATCTCTGATTCTATCTTAGGGCTAGTTCCAAACATGTTTTTAAGTTCACATAGTATAATAAAGTAATCTTATCTTTTTTGTTTGTTTGTTTGTTTTTATTAATTGAATGTTTTGTTTTGTTTTGTTATGCATTTCTCTACTTTCCTCTTTACATTCATTCTTCTACAATGTAATTATAGGCTTTTAGTTTTATTTGAGTATTGTTTTGTGTTATAAATGTGCATGTAAGGATACACAATTACCAGTAAAGCCTGTTAAATGCCGGTTACTAGTAGGCCATAGAACAGTGTCTGTTGTTGTGAAGGATCTGGTTGATGTATAGTTGTGAACTGCCATAGGTGTGAATCAACTAATGAGGAGAGATTCATTTGGCCCAATGCTGGCATTGAGGGCTGGCTTCCTTTAGTGCCCTGATTTCCTGTTTTGCTGTGTGGAGTTTGGCTGGTGGGTGCACATTTATCCAATGGTCGAGCTCATTGCTTTGTTTGTGTTTGCACTCACTAGTAACTTTGTTTAGCCAATGTTTACCAGTTAGGTGTTTGTAATTCTATCAGCTAATGAGTTAGTGGTATTGGCGGATGTAGTTAAATGGCAGAGTTGGCATTTATCTTGTTGGCAGAGACCAGAGAAAACACTCGGTGTCTTTTAACTAGTGGATGTGTGTGTGTGTGTGTGTGTGCATCCTTGGGTGTGTGGGTTGATGGACCAACATAGCCGTAATGAATGGTCGCCTTGGCAACAATGTAGTTAATTGATGAGTGGTCAGTTATCTAGGCCATTACTCGTATTCTTGTGGTGATGTGGTGTAAACAAAGCCAGTAATGAGACTCAGAGAATGTGGAGGGATGCATTGCTAGTTTTGAGTTGTTGTTGGCTTGTTTGTTGTTGTTGTTTTTTGTTGTTTTTAATGGACCACCTCCTTGCGTGTGGTAACTAACTAGGATTTGGCTAAGTTTTTATTAACATATATTGGCTGTTAGAACGAGAAAATTTGCTATTATTATTGTTAAATTTTCTCTCGTTTGTTGGACTAGTGCTTAGTAGTAAGGCCAGTGGGTGTGCATGTATAGATGTATAGATGCTGATGTAGCACTTTATTTTCTAGCTAGAATCTTGTGTTTCTATTACTTCTACCTATTTCCCTTTGCATCGGCCTAGGTTAATGCGCCCTGTAGAGCTGTTGGTTATCCTACCGTGGATAAATCCTCCCCGTGCTGTGAGCCCTGCCGTGCACTGTGCTGTTCCCTATGGAATTATGTACCATTAGTAACAGTTTATTTTGCCACTTGAAAAGTATTTTACTTGGAATGTTTTCAGGTAGTTGTTTTGATTGTTTGGTTGCTATGGTGTGCAGGTCTCCATGCTGGGCTGCAGAAATGTTGGTCAGATATTCATCAGCTATTGTAGATAGATAAATCCCACAGCAATAAATTAATATAAGAATGTAAGTGGATTGGTCATAGAGGGAGAGAGCGGAAGGGAGAGAGGAAGGTAATAGCGTCATTAAAATGGTTTTTTAAGCCAATTTAGTACAGACACAAGTCTTGGCAAATGTGTATGCTGATATCATCACAATTAACTGTATAGTTCCATTGAGCTGACCCAGGAGAGTTAGCTTTTTCTGATTATGCTTATCTTATTAAAGAGAGAGATGAAATACTCCAAGAGAAGGCTACTGAGGTTATATATATATATATATATAGGGTGTGGACTAAGAAAAGTTGAGTAAGGCCATTTCTCCTCTGGAAGGATGGGGACATAACACAACAATGGCTGGTCTAATGGTGTGTGTTTCTGGACAACTGTAACTCTTGTAGGCTAAAGAAACCTCTTTAAAGTTCTTTCCCTTTTCCTTGCTCAATGGTAGTGTTTAATTAAACTCTTACCTGGAAGGAAGGTGTGGTGAATCTTGTGAGTGGCTTCTCCAATGGAGACCTTTTGGCACTTAATGGCAAAGATGAAAGGCACTCTCAGACTGGAGCAGTATAGGTGGAATCTGTTTAGAATGGCACCTCCCAGTTAGGATGTGTTTGTGTCATTATGACAAGTCCACAGAGAGGTGTTATATTGAAATGGCTTGACAAGTGTAGTCTGGGATTGTATAGGTTGATGTGTTAAAAGAACAGGATAACTTTGTTCATTGTAAATGTTTATATCTTGCATGCCATTAGTGTGCCTTTCATTAATACAACTGGATAGTTGGGATTGCTCTATGTACAATTTTCCACCTTTTGTAATGACTGATCTCCAGAGCTTAATTACTTTTTTAGCCCGAGTTGTACTTCATATATTTATTGAGAACCTCTGAATAATGGACACTCGAGGAACAACCAGTTTTGTCCATTATATAGAGGTGTACTTTACACGGAGGTTCTTGTTTAGTTATGATATCAGTGCATTTACTATTGTCCATTGCAGAGAGATGTCTGTTATATGGAATGTCCGTTAAGAGAGGTTTCACTGTAGAGGAGTAGTGATATTCTGTCTCTATTATATCTGCACAGTCCCTGCTATTTCTCAAATATTATGTGGAATAATTATAGTTAATCTATTTGTGATTATTTCACAGTTGATAGTTTTAGTGGAGTGTATAACATACTTTTATCTCTGTAGAAATGCTAGGTCCAGTAGCTAAGAGTCTTGGTCTGTCTGTGATGCCTACCACTTTTTATTGTATTACTGCAAGTCAGAAATACAGCAGCGCAGAGGATTGTAACACTAAGAATGCTTAGGGGGTTAACTGAGCATGCTTGGAGTTGTGCGGGAGAGAGAGAGCTAAGTAGGTGGGAGGGACCCCCCTGGCTGGCTAGCTAGTGCCCCCCTCTCCCCTCACCTCCCCAGGATGGTGACCTCCTACTACCAGCTTCTCAAAGCTGTACCCTAAAGAAAAGGTCCTGTGTTCCATTTTTATTAGTTTGGAGGGTCCCAAGATATTACGCTCACTTTCATGCTTAGTGGTAGTCAATAATAGCTTCTAAAATTTATTTTACTAGGGGTATTTTCATTGAGTTGTCCAGAGTGCTATGGATACCTCTGTAATAGCTTTCAGTTGTTATTGTTGTGTTTTATTGCTGTTGTTGATTTTTTTTTTTTTTTTTTTTTTTTTTGACTCAACAAACGTTTTACTACTTTTTTTTCCTCGTAATTATGTTTGTTAGATGCAGAAAGAAACATTTCCTATAAGAATCTCCTTCAGGAGTACCTCCAGAAGTCCAGGTGTTCGTCTCTGCCAACGTATCGCACAGAGCGAGAGCCGGAGGGCTACATCTGTGTTGTGTCCATCAAGCTACCTCCGGAGGGCAAGTCCAGGTCATTCCGTGGTTTACCACACGCCAACAAGAAGGCAGCGGAGCAGGAGAGTGCGAAGAAGGCGTGCACAGAGCTAGGAATTGTCAAGCCATAAAAGAAGCGAACCTTTATCGTCCTATACTTTGAATTCCATATACATAAAATCAAAAGGATTTTTTTGTATCATTCTAATTAAACAACCATGAGTCCATCTGTGAAATATTGAAACTATACTTTAAACTGAAGTTAAACTGAAGTAACTGTTCATGATGTATAAAATAAACTATCTGTTAAGATGAACAAAATACAGAAAATGTTTTATAAAAGAGCAGTTGCCAATCCAATTATTAAGGTGGCAACGAGAGATGCTTGCACTATGAACCCTGAACTGGTGTCTCTAGTTGGTTGTTCAATTCTTGGGAATACGGATATCTTGTATCCAAGGTTACGGTGAGTAGCGCACTAAAATACGTATTACAAGTTATAGCAAGGTGAAAATAATCATTGTCATTTTACTGGTGAGTCAATCAAGTTGTTGACGACCCTTTACTTAATTATTGTGGTCACCCTTTACCTGATAGTACAATTCATTTGGTGTTGTGTCGTCAGGTGTCCACGAGAACTGGCCAGGTTCAGAGTCCATGCCTCGAGGGCATGATTTCACTAAACTGTCAAAATATTCTTCCTCTGACCCGCAACTGTTCAGGATACTGTTTGCCCTCACAGGCTCGTCATAAAAGCAGTATGGACCGACTGCGCAGGAATATAATATACCAGAATTAATAGACTTAACAAAAACAAATTTGTTAACGACCCTTTACCACACAACAGTTAATTATGCCAGACATTTAAGAGACCTAATGTTAACAATGTTAACGACCCTTTTCCTGTTAACCTTTTACCACATGTACTTCCATTTGGGTTGCCGTTTTCATCATAAGAGATCTATGCCAACAACATTAACAACCCTTTACCAGACATTCCTATCTACCTTTTACCACACATACTTCCATAAGGGTTGCCGTCTTCATCATAACCAGCATATATAGTCTCAGCGTCTCTCCTAGCTTGAGATTTGGTGTCCCTCCCACCATTCCTGGAGTCTGTCAAGTAGAAAGGATGATAATCAAAACTGGTGACATCTGTGCCGCTCTCGGCGATGAACGTGTAGGTGCGGCCTCGCTGGACGTGGAGGTGTGGGATAAGCGTGCCATTTAGGTACCAGGCGATGCCCCAGCCTGCCTGACCTGGACCACATCATACAATGCCACGACTGTAATCAGACCCAAATCTGCCGTGCCCATCATAAATTAATATCCTGATGTAGCATTTGGTCTTTAATCTCACAAATCTCAGTGTGTAGTGAAGAAGGATGTACACTTTACCATGGCTTGGAAATATTCTACAATGCATTGGCTTACTAAATTGAGAACATCAGACAGAATGTGTGAAAACTTGGTTAGTGTGCGGATATACAGTACAGAAACATTTACATGCAACGCACATTACAAACTGGAAAAATAATAATTCACTGAACTTATTTGATCGATATTATTATTATTATTATTATAATAGCATCCTTTTAACAGCCAATTTGTTAATTATAACTTAACCCGACATTTCGACTTCTTGCCGAAGTCCTCTTCAGAGGTTAACTGAGGTTGAACTCTCCGTGACCCCTGAAGAGGACTTCGGCAAGAAGTCGAAACGTCGGGTTAAGTTATAATTAACGATTTATTGGCTGGCTATTATTATAATTATTTCAGCCGAGAATAACTGAATTATTATTATTATTATTATTATTATTATTATTATTATTATTATTATTGTCATTGTTATTATTATTACTATTATTATTATTAATATCATTATTATCTATATAATAATATGCTTGTGTGTCAGTAACGACGACAGACGGGTGCATATTCATGAATAATTCATGTGCTAAAGCCATTTGGTAAAGTGTCGTCATACCTTGAATAGATACTGTGTCGTCCCATTCAGTTGAAAGTGATAAATTGCACACTAAAAAGCTGGTAGAATTCAGTAGATGAGGACAGGTGACATAGGTTTAAAAAGGAAAGCGAAAGTATGAAAGAGAAGGCAACGTTTCACAAAGCCTAAGTCCACAATCATGATAGAAGGAGATTCAGAAGCAGGAGAGGTAGACAACGGAGGAGAAGGGACTCCATGACTCGAGAAGAAAGGGCTGAACAAAAAGGAAAAGTGGGGGATAAGAAAAGCGGAGATAGTTCAGGAAAAAAGAGAGCAGGTTATGTAACCTTAACCAATGGTAGAGAATGGTAACTGAGCAAGATAACGTGTGCTATTGCATTCTTACAATACATCAAGCGCCACTTTGTGGCAGGGTACTTTCTAGTTATTATTATTATTATTATTATTATTATCATTATTATTATTATTATCATTATCAGATGTATTCTCTCTCTTTCACAGGCTTTTTAAACAATACAGAATTAATGGTCGCCACCCACCGGGAATCCTCTCCAATTATTATTATGTAGAGAAATATGCATTGTTTTTAGTAGTTGAGAATAACTGGTAAGAGTAGGCACTTGAATAATTAATCAACATGGAAGGACATGCCAACTTCTTCATGAATTAATGGGTATATACTTAAGCATGATCAATAATATAATAGGAGTCTTTTACTTTACATTTTTTGTCTGCATTTCCTTCTCTCACATTTTATTTTCTCACTATATCTTAAACAAATACTGAATTTAAAAAGTATTGGCTGTTACCTGGGATCGAACCCACGATTACTTGCTTATCACACATGAACTAGTGGCGGCCCTGAGTTCAATTCCCAGTGACAGCCAAACATTTTTATACTGTGTATGTTGAAGATGAAGTTGTGAAAAAGACAAGTAGCTAATTGAGAATCATCATTGGTTAAAAAAAAAAAAAAAAAAAGGCACCATATCCACTTTTTCTCCAGCAGGTGCAAGTAGTAAGTTATGAGAATACAAGTTAAGATAGCATTCAAAATCTTTGAGTTATCAGATGATGTATGCAGGCCAGGTGGGATATAACAGAACCCTAGAAAACTTTACATTATCAAAGCATTAAAAAGGTAACAATCACAAACTACACATCAATACTGTCAAGCTCTTTCAACATGGTTTATATATCTCTTGCTTTCTAAACTTTCTGTCAAAGTAAACGCTATTGCTATAGCCCTCACATACCACCATAGAATCAATAAAACCCACTAACTTCCTCACCACACCCACCCACCACACCCACCCACCACACCCACCCACCTGTTATGGCCTGGTAGCCTCTCTCCCCTGCTGGGGGGCCAATATTCACAACAAAGACAGCGTCCTCGTCAGTAACATCCCAGACTCTCTCCCTGAACCCAGGGCAGTTGGAACAGCGCACGCCTGTGTTGCATTGGTTGAGAGGAGGTCTGCCCAGATGGAGCGCCATTTCTGTGGCTGCAGTCAAGCAACAAACAAGGCATGAATTAACTCACTTGTAACTCACTAGCTAATTATACATTCCAATCTCATGAGGAATTAAACCCAACCAGTGCACATCAAAGCTTAGCAGGAACTGCAGGAGACTGTGGGGGTTGGATGGCACTGAAATGAACCCAATTTAACTGCTTTTTTAAAATACCTTTTTTTTAATGGAACTTGAAGGGCTATTAGTGAATGTACTCATCAATGCTACTAATCTGATAAAGGGTTTGCATTTAGGCCACATGTGCCAAAGTTTAATCACCATGATAGCTTAAGTGGTGAGATAAATCATCTCACTAAAATGTTAATTATACTTTTAAAATATTTGTTACCTTACAAAACTATAATTGCTAAAATATTTAATTTACTACGTTCACTTCAGTAGGGTTTGTGTGTGTGTGTGTGTGTGTGTGTGTGTGTATGTGTGTATGTGTGTGTGTATGTGTGTGTGTGTGTGCATGCTCTAAAGGTATCATGAAGTACTAGGGAAGTTACTATATCAATATTATCAATCACTAAGAAAACATCTGCGAAGTTGAAACAATAAATTATTCAAATTAACATTACTATGAGAATTCACTTATTAAACTTACCACCAATCACTGTGGCTGCTTTGTGAAGTCGAAGCTATGAATTATTTATAATATATACTCCGGAATCAATTATTAACTTCAATTAACAAGTCAATTAACATGCCCACGTAGTCAGCAGCCAAACCCTCAGCCTGATTACCTCACCACATCAAACAGGTAATAAATGCCCTAACAGCATTGGGTGGAGCCCCGCCCACTCTATATGATACACACGGGCTACAATTTGGCACACCAAGCGGTATACAAAACACTCCAAGAACACATTTTAGTCTGTGTGATACTTAGTCTGACCTCTGACCTCTCTAGTCTTAGTCTGACCTTTCTAGTCTTAGTCTGACCTCTGACCTCTCTTGTCTGTTGTAATTGTACTCTCTACATTCATATACTAATAGAAAATTTTCTTGTTCTTAACAGCCTATTAAAACTTAGCCCGAATTTCGACTTCTGCCATTATTATAATTATTTCAGCCGAGAATGACTGAATCAACTCACTACTTGACCGTTCGAAGTGCCTGAAGGCTGTCATGTCGTAGCCGCCCACGGCCCACACAATGTACTGGTCCGTCCTGGACACGTTGATGGGCAGGTCACACGTGGTATCGCCTGAGCAAACACATAAACAACAACAACAATATAATGTGCATTTCAGCACAACCAACGGTGCACTAACTGTAGGCTAGTGATATAAAGTGATACACAATTATAGTTGGGGTGATTGGTTTCACACGAGACTTATAGCGGCATAAGCAATGTACGTATGAGTGTGCATTTTACCAGAGTTGGGCTTAATTACATTGCAAGTGTATTTAATTGCAATAAATACATTTTTTTTGGAAGGAATTACCAATGGCAATGTAATTGTATTTGAGTGACTGCTCTGAGCTTTATGTATTTAAATGCTAGCAAAACTTACGATGTTATTGGCGAGTGAGCGTAGCGAGCGAGACACTCTCAGGGGTAACACAATTGAAAATCAGGGATGTTTGTTTATTTATATATAAGTTTGGACGTACGAATGTCATTTTGTACTTTGACCCTCGCGTATTTTTGTGTTCGCTCTGTGTTCGACCCTGTCCCAAACTTCACTAAACAGAATCCTCCGGTTTAGCGATCATTACCCGTATCACCTTAGAAATTGAATTGTTTACCGCTTTAAATTCTTTTGCGGGTGCAGTTGAAACTCAAAAACGGAGCTCCATTTCTATTCGAGTTAGTGGTGGTGGTAAGTTAATACGCTATTTGTCACAGTTATAAGCCCTACTCAACAGTATATTGTCCACTAGAGAACCACGAAGGTAAGTCTTGCGTAAGTATGTTCAGTTGTGTGAAAGTATTGTGCGTTACAATTACTATTAAGAATATCACAAAGAAAATTTTCAATAACGTGACTTGATTTTGTTGCTTCTTTTTCAATTCAAACAGTTGAGGGGAGCGGTTACTATGGCATTGAAACCCCTTTACCGCATATGCGTAATTTAACAACTCGACTTTATTTTACTAGTTTGAATGTTAGTTGTTAAAATCAATCGTTTAACAATAGTATAGTTTAAGGCTCGCTCGCCATTTGTGCTCAAGCACACCACTAGTAGTTTGAAATATGTATACAATTGCAAAATACACAAAAAAGAAATAAACAGAGGAGCGAGAAAAAGATGGAGAAGTATTTTTTAAAAAAACTACTGCTTTCAGAAGGAAAAATTATAGTTAGGATATTGCATGCAAAGCCAGTGTGTGTGTGTGTGTGTGTGTGTGTGTGTGTGTGTGTGTGTGTGTGTATGTGTGGCTGTGTGGTGTAGTGGTGATAGGAAACACACATTTCTTGGACTTACAGTGTGGTGGGCGTGGCAGTAGTGAATCCATGGCAACTCTTTCATAAGCATTTGTTGCTTGTATATATTCAAAGAGCATTGCCTTTTTCTGTACTGTATGTATGTATGTATGTATGTATGTATGTATGTATGTATGTATGTATGTATGTGGTGTGAGTGTGGTGTAGTGGTTGTGTCCTTGGCTCAGGGCCTGAGGTTCCAGAGTTCAAGCCCCACTCTGGCAATTTTCCATCTAGTTTTCTATCTGCCTTCCACCAGTCCCGCCAGTCCACCCAGCTGTGATTGGGTACCTGGCATTTGCTGGGATGCAAATTCAAGGCCTTTTCTCATGAACAGCAATGGTCCAGGTGGAACTTCAGGTGCTCACACCACTTGCTGTGAGGAAAGGCCTGTTCTCCTGCAAGTTCCTTGCCCGGCTCCAGGAGCTTCGCTTGCACGGCTCACAGTGCCTGCTTAGTGCACAGGCATCCTGGCTCTGCCAGGTGCGCGTGACCGCCTAGCGGCAGCAAGAGAATTTGCATTTTTGCATTTTTGCATTTTGTGTGTGCATGTGTGTGTGCATGCGTGTGCGTATGTGTGCATGCGTGCGTGTGTGCATGTGTGCGTGTGTGCATGCATGCATGTGTGTGTGTGTGTGGTTGTGTGACACCAGATAGTCTACGTGATTTACTTGCAAGCATATGTATCTCTTTTTTTTTTTAAGTCTTTGCAATGCAATTCAACGCGTGCAGTGTTAACCTTGGAAACGTACAGTTCCAGTAGTTTCTAGTTGGAGACAATGTCCTTCTTTACCACAGAACCTATACCCGTATTAGACGGAATGTTTTACAACAGATTAGGAGGAATCGTACGTTGAAAACAAAGTTCCAGGGGAAGCTAATCCTGAAATAAGCTACCGAGGTATTTCACTTAGTTTCCACTTAGTTACTGAGGTATTTCAATTAGTTTCCACTTAGTTACTGAGGTATTTCAATTAGTTTCCACTTAGTTACTGAGGTATTTCAATTAGTTACGCGCTATTTCACTTTCCACGTGCGATTTCAATTGAACAGCGATTTTTCCCATTCATTTTTGAATGGGCAACTTATGCGTGCCTATTAGTATTTGTATATGTGACCCGCTCCGTGAAAATCGACCATTTGCAATAAATTATTGAAACGCGTAAAGCCGAAAAAAGCCGAAAAAATTTTTTTTTCTGGATTTACAAAAATTTTAACAGGGGTAAGTACAAGGGTTTTTCGACTTCTGTGCAAAATTTCAGCGTTAGTAGATAGCGTTTTCATACACTAAACTTACTTTGTCTTTTGAAGCGGTCCGTGAACGAACTTATAAAAAAACGTCATCACAGAGTCACCATAACAACTCCCGCGAAATAGCTCCAGCCTAATAGTGTCGACCAATATGGCAGAGAGAATAGCTAACGCTACAAACCTTCTGGGTGCTGAAAGCTTGCGCTACAACATATCCAGTTAGTGAACAAGAAGGCCAAAAGGCTAGAAATCTATAGAGAACGTGGTTTGAGTAAACAAACGGCCATTTTTTCCCCGGCAAATGTGGGCGTAACCGTGACGCGGAGAAATTTACGGACTTTAGGCGTCTTGCTGTAAAGTGATTTTTCTCGTAAAAACGAACGGTTAATTGGTGAAAACGCGTGTAGTGTTTTTGTTTGTATCTTTGCGGAGAAGCGTCGGAGAAAAACGCTTAAGGGCTCATCGCACTTCCTGATAAATTTTGGGCTTACTGAAGCTAAAAAATGAATTTTCATTTTTTTTTGCAAATGGTCGATTTTCTGGGAGCCGGTCACATATGTATAAATACTTTCGGAGTATTTGACCCAAACTCTGATTTGTATGTCATGATGTGTACAATTTCTATAGACCTCAACAAAACCCAGTCTTACCACACCTCATACTCCTGACCACACCCACTCATACTCCTGACCACACCCACTCTGTTAATCCTGAACCACCCACTCTCATTCCTGTCTACACTCACTCTCTCTCCCGGCCACGGCCACTCTCATTATCACACCTACTCTCATTCCGACATCCTCACCAGTATCCATGAGCCGGGAGTAGGCCACACACTGGAATCTGTCTCGTCTGAAACCGGTGACATTAACGACGTCGTTTCTGCAAGTGCCACCTCTACTGTCCCATGTGTCTGGACATGCCCCCACTCCGACCTCACTAGTACACTGCAAATTCACACATGTACATACACGGAAAAGTCGTGTCAAATAACGATAATTTTGATGATGATCAAATCTCGTATAATTTTCATATATATTAAGTTTACTTAGCAGAGAGATTGATGAAAAAACAAAAACAATCACATACCTCAATATTGTAATAAAATTCATTTTTAATTAGTAGGCATGCTGATGGGTGTGGTCTGTCCTCATTTGTCATTGTGGAAAATTGGCAACTATGTAGCTATGACAACTCAAAGCCCAACTATAGTTAGACCTAAGTCAAAGAGAAACTTCTAGGTTTGTAATGTTTAAGTAACTCCACATCTATCTGTGATATTTCACCTACACACACATTTTTGTAATTCTTTGGCTTGTAAAATTACACTAAACACTTTCACAGTGGTTAGTTTCTGTTCTATAAGACAAACATTATTCTCTAACAGAGCGACTTCAACTTCTGACATGTCACGTGGTAAACTGGCACATACCACTCCTTATGAATATAATTGGATCAATCACTCCCCCAGAGTTGAGGCAGATAATTGAATGATACCAGATGGAAGTAGCAAGTGTGAGAAGAATTGGAGAGTTTGAAGACAAAAACTAATGTTCCTTACAATTGGACTGATGTCTCCATGGCAGCTAGGAGGATAACTTAACTGACTGCACGTCTTTCCACAAATTGCCTTAAAGACATAGTGGGAGAGAGAGATCCATGTTAAGTATTTGTGACCTTTTCCTCTCTCTCTCTCTCTCTTTCTCCCTCCTTGTGGTTCAGTCAGTTCATATTCTATGTCTTTCAGACATGTAGCGTTTAATTAGCTACAAACTAACTTGGCACCAGTAGCTAAGAATGAGTTGTACAGGTGTAATTGACCTTGTGGCTGCTCCAAGCTGCCATTACTGGACGTGAACTCAACTCTATAGTTGAACGGAATATCATACAAACAGAGCATTTAGGAAGTTTCAAATGCAACCCTCCCCACTCTGGGAAGGCATCCCCCAGAGTCAGGTGCACAGGCTGACATCAACTACATATTTCCTGGATGACTTCATATCACTAAGTTTGATGCCTTGAAAATTAACGAAGCCTGTACATTGGGATGGTGTATGAATCTGTATAAACTAAACCTTCTCATAGAGAATATGAAATATTCATTATTTTTCTAGCAAATGAATCTTTTGAAGGACAAATGCTCACCATCTTCTTCTGCAAGTTCTTTTTTTTTTTTTTTTTTTTTGTCGAAATATTGTTTTGCTATTGAAACGAAGCACCAAGGTGCGAACCCTCAGCGTAATACATTAGCTAGCTTGGAGTAGTATCAACATAAGTATGCCAATGTAGCTCATGCAAGTCCATATGTAAAGCTTGAGCAAGTCGATATGCAACTTGTGACAGACTGACTGACCGACAGACCGACAGACCGACAGGACGACTGACCGACAGACCGACAGACCGACTGACCGACTGACCGACTGACCGACTGACCGACAGACCGACAGACCGACAGGACGACAGACCGACAGACCGACTGACCGACTGACCGACTGACCGACTGACCGACTGAACCCGACTGACCGACTGACCGACTGACCGACTGACCGACTGACCGACGACTGACCGACTGACTGAGTATTGTAATAATATAGGTTCACTCTATGAGCAGATATAATTCTCAAGGTCTAAACATTTATACACGCTTTCCAAAATGAAAACAAAAACAAAAAAAAATGGGAGTATGTGAGACCGATCCAAATACATGTATGGTGTAATAAACTGATCTCCAACGCATGACAATGGGATCCCCATGGTCCCTAAGTCATGGCACGCCCCTGAGGGCATGCATAGAGGTCACAAATGTTTGGCAGCACCCACACTGTGAATTGGCTATATGTCCATGAATCTCATGTCTGCAGTCATGGTATGGTACATTGATTGTGTGCAGGCTGCTATCTAAGCTTTATCACCTGTGAGGAAAAAAAAGTTCACCAGCCACAAAGAGAAGTAGCTACATGCCAGTTCACGGTCTAGTAACCAGCTCTAGTTCTAGTAATGCCAGAATATTACCACCTGCTCACTATCCATTGTACCAGAACAATCGGTCCATTATTGCGATTTATCACCCATACCCGGCCACCCACACCTCACGCACGCAACACGCACACACAAACTAAGAAAACAATAAAGCACCAGAGGTGTGAACCCTCAGGCTATTAAACACTATAGCCATTACAATTATAATCTCCATCCAAAAGAACAAGCAATCCGTTAGCTATTTCAATGAGGCATCAAAATAGCTCGAGCAATGAAAATGGTACATGAAAATGCTGTCTTCATATGAGAAGAAGCTAAACTAGCCAGAAACACTCACCAGTATACATTTTCAACGCGAAACTGCACATCTTTCAACTCCGTTAACTTCCCTGAGCATAAGTAAACTACACCACTGGCTGCAACAAATTATTTGCTCACGTGATTATGACATGACACTAGGGGGGCATAACCTACGCGGAACTGAAGCTTCACAGTTACTCAAGAATCAGCCCCAAATTGAAAAAGTAGCACAATGAAAGTTGAATCGTCATTCTGAGTAAGATCATATCTAAACCAACATTTAATTGTCAGTAATCTCCAAAATCAGAGCGTGACAGACAGACAGACAGGATGACTATTATAACCCTCTAGTGCATGAATCAATATGTTTGTGTGTGTGTGTGTGTGTACCATGCAGTATGGAGTATGTACCTGTGTTTGTGCCGTGAGAGAGTAGTCGATGGCGAAGGCTCCTTGGTTGTTGTCCACGTAAGCGATAACGGCATCTGCGCCCACCATCTGTGTCCTGTTCGGGTTGCCGCTCAAACCAAACCCCATGTACTCCGCTACAAATGTCCTACATACAAGAAATGAATAAACCTGTAACACTTGGGTGGCTATCAGATATAAGTCGAGCAGTTTCTAGGTTTTGTTGAATATGATATGGAGGAAATTCTCAGCACAAGATTTGACATCAATGTAACAGTATACCACGTGATGCAATGATATTATTTCACGGGTCATGTGATGAGGTACGCTGTGTATGAAAGCAGTTAGAGGATTATTTATCTATCAATTTGTCTCGTACTAATGGGCAAAGGAGTCATTTGTCTTGCATGAAGGAATAACAATTGTGAAAAAAGAGCAGTAGCACTGCCTGGTATGGAGTGGTGTCTGAGACATTTTTTAAACCTCTAGCTCATTGGAACATAAACACACCAGCAATGTTCTACTCATTGGAGAGATTCATAAGTCTATACCCACAGGCTTAACCCCCTCCTCCTCCTCTATACCACTCCCACATGGCCAGATGTCTACTCCTGGCTCTTATCACTTACACATATTCATACCCCCACAGTTACTATGGTAACAATTAAAAAGTACAATGCCACCTGCAATGTCGTGGTCAGAATGCTTTTATTCATACAACTATTAAACTCATTGAGATGATTTGATGATGATGATAAGGATAATACATAGTATAATAATGGGCTAGCCAGCAAGACACTTACAGGGGTAACACAATTGAAAATCCAGGATGGTTTATATAATATGTTTGGACATACTTATGTCATTTTTTACTTTGACCTCCTAGTATTTTTATGTAGCTGGGTGGTAAACCCATCCCAAACTTCACTAAACAGAATCCTCTGGTTAACAATCATTATAACTAGCTACTAATGAATATCACAAAGAAAACATTTAAATAACGTGACTTTTTTTTTTTTTTTTTCAATTCAAACAATTGCGGGGAGTGGTTACTAGGGTATTGAATCCCCTTTACCGTATATACGTAATTAAAAACTCGACTTTTTTTTTTAGTAGCTTGAGTGCTAGAAGTTAAAATCAATCCTTTAACAATATGTATTTTTAGGCTCACTTGCCATTTGTGTTCAAGTGCTCAAGCACATCACTAGTAATAATAAATAATAACTACTGGTGTGCTTGAGCACAAATGGCGAGCGAGCCTTAAACTATGCTATTGTTAAACCACAACTAACATTCAAACTACTAAAATAAAGTCGAGTTGTTAAATTATGCATATGCGGTAAAAAGGGGATTCAATGCCATAGTAACCGCTCCCCGCAACCGTTTGAATTGAAAAAGAAGCAACAAAATCAAGTCACATTATTTATACTTTTTCTTTGTGATATTCTTAGTAGTAGTTGTAAAGCACAATACTTTCACACAACTGAACATTCCTACGCAAGACTTACCTTCATGGTTCGTCTAGTGGACAATGAATTTTCAAGTAAATACTGTTGAGTAGGGCTTATAACCCTGACAATTAGCATATTAAATTACCACCGCCACTAACTCGGAATAGAAATGGAGCTCCCATAAGTTTTTGAGTTTTAACTGCACCCGCAAAAGAATTCAAAGCGGTAAACAATTCAATTTCCAAGGTGATACGGGTAATGATCGCTAAACCGGAGGATTCTGTTTAGTGAAGTTTGGGACAGGGTCGAACACGGAGCGAACACAAAAATACGCGAGGGTCAAAGTACAAAATGACATACGTACATCCAAACATATATATAAATAAACAAACATCCCTGATTTTCAATTGTGTTACCCCTGAGTGTCTCACTCGCTCCGCTCGCTAATAATAATAATAATAATAATAATAATAATAGTACCTAGCAAGTACTCACCATACCAGGTGCTTAAACTTATTCTCCTGTTTCATCTGTAATTGTATTCCTCCAGGAAAAAAGTTTTGTCTCTATTTTTTTAATTTATATGTTATCTTTAACTCAGCTGACACCTTGAACAAATCATGCATATACATAGCTAGTGTATAAAATGTGGTTTGAGTCCATATATGTATGATCATATTTACTGACCTGTGAGTTTGAACTTTTAATGTAGAAAAGGAGAAAGTACTTTTCTGACATTTCCCCTGAAGTTCCTAGCCTCAGTGGAGGGTGAATAGGCTTTTTAATGTGATAGCAAGTATGCAAATTAATTATTCCATTATGACAGCAGTTTAGCACCTTCATAGGATCAACCTGTGTGTGTTGGAATTCTTGCTCTTCTTCTCTGGCGTTCCCTGTTCCTCTCTATTTTTCCATTTCTTCCCTCCATCTCTTCTTCCTCCACTTTCCCCTCCACATCCTCAACCTCTATAGCTAATTCCTTGTTTCTCCTTCTTTCCATGAACCAAGACACTCTCTGCTCTCCTGGTCCCTTTCTCTTTCTCTCTCTATTTACCTTAGTTGATGGAAGAAACTCTCCTGTTTCTCTGCCTCTCACACTTCTTGTTGTACCTGGTCTGGTAGCTAATTGCCTATCCAGTAGTAGCATAGCCTGACCCTTTCCTTCTTTACAACTGCACTCTTGGTTTATTCCGTTCTGTTTCTCTGCCACTCCCATCTACTGTCCTTTTTTTGTTGTACCAAGTTTGGTTGCTAACCAGTTCGCCTCGCACTGTTCTTGCTTACCCGGCAAGCCACACCTTACCTGCTAGTGTCTGAAGAGTCCACGCCTCCACAGCCACAGAGTTCAAAGTCCACAGCGCCATCTTGCATGCGCACCGTCCACGACAGCTGGAGTCTGTTCGTTCCGAGTAAAACACAATTCTCATAAACTCTGTCACTTACGGCAGCTACAGAACAAACAAACACCACAACAAACAACATGGAGGGAAAGATAGTCTGAATCACCACTCATCTGTGCTGGGAATGTTTACATGAAGTAGTTCATCCTCTCCCCCCTGTTAGTTGCCTGCAACATCAAGTTCCAACCACGCAAATCCAATTTCAAAGTTCCAATTCATTTCTATCCCATAGCTACTAACTCTACCTCATCATTCCAATCCCATACTAACTCTACCTCATCATTCCAATCCCATACTAACTCTACCTCATCATTCCAATCCCATACTAACTCTACCTCCTCATTCCAATCCCATACTAACTCTACCTCATCATTCCAATCCCATACTAACTCTACCTCATCATTCCAATCCCATACTAACTCTACCTCATCATTCCAATCCCATACATCATTATTCCAATCCCATACTAACTCTACCTCATCATTCCAATCCCATACATCATTATTCCAGTCCCATACTAACTCTATCAATAGAGCTCCAAGAATTAAAACGGTACATGTAAACACTGTCTTCAAAAGCTGTCTTCATGAGAAGAAGCTGAACACACTCACCGGTGTGGTGGGTGTTATTACAATTGTCAATGTTGTTTCTTGTTTGTATTTTGCTGCTGGTAGTTGTTTCCAATGTTAATGTTTTATTTGTCCTGTGTACCTAATTATTTGGTAATTAGTAGCATGTGTCGCTCAATTAAACACAGACCCCGTTGTTGTTGTTGTTGTTGTTGTTGTTGTTGTTGTTGTTGTTGTTGTTGTTGTTGCTGTTGTTGTTGTTGTTGTTGTTGTTGTTGTTGTTGTTGTTTCTCTCAGTCTCATCTATATTTTTCTTTTGATTACATCATTTAATCTATCCAGTTTGTGCTGTCATAAATTATAACACTTCAACAAATTGTTAAAGTCAGTTGTCATGGCGCCACAGACGGTTGTATTTATTGAAGTGGCAAGTGTTCTGGGTGTCATATTTTAAGTCTAAAATTTTACAGTATCATTGCCGGCCGCCTGAATGCATCATGTGACCCCAGGTCTCCTAAGAAGTGCCCCATGGTATGGGACAGGTATGAAATAGAGGAGAGGAGAGGCTAAGTGAGTGAGCAATAGATATAACCTGTTAACTATAATAGCAGCTAAACTCAGACATTACCTAATCAACAGTTAGTTGTCAGTAATCTCCTAAATCAGAGTGTGACAGACAGACAGACAGACAGACAGACAGGCAGACAAACAGACAGACAGACAGACAAACAGACAGACAGACAGACAGACAGACAGACAGACAGACAGACAGACAGACAGACAGACAGACAGACAGACAGACAGGACGACTACTATAACCCTCTCACACATGTGTGCTGAGGATTTATAGTAACATTAAAAACTATAACAGCAACAATAATAAAAGCAATAACAACAAGAACAAAAATATATATAACAGATGTAATAACAATGGCAACAATAACAAAAACAACAAAATACAATGATGATAATGATGGTGGTGATGATGATGACGATACTACTACTACTACTACTACTACTACTACTAACTTAGTACTATGACTACTAGGAATCATAAGATAGAGGACACAGCCATTGTTTAAAATGGCGACCAGTGAAACCATCCATTGTAGCAGTTCTGAAGGATGCATGCAAACAAACAAAAAGTTTCCAGCAGGTACAGTGTAGTAGCAGCGTTGGAAATAAAGTGATTTTTCCTATGGTTTCGTTCAAGATATAGAGTGCATTGTGTGTGTGTGTGTGTGTGTGTGTATGTGTGTGTGTGTGTGTGTGTGTAATTATATAAAGTTAAACTATGGCATAGGTCCCAACTCTCCTGATTCCCCGAGTCCGGCTTTATACCAGTCAATGTCTCGACAAGTACCTTCAAGTTTCTGACATTATTCGTCAAAGTCTAAAATAGTTAACTGCCAAAAATAAATTTCGCAGAATTAACTCAAGAACAACTAAATTGTAGTTTTGTGACGAGGAAGGCTTACCAGTGCTGGTAGGAAGGCTTACCAGTGCTGGTGTTGCAAGATGTCTTGCAATATGGCTGAATTACTGAAGATTAAACTTGTGAAAAGAGCTATCTATAATATACTATTATAATACATAACTAACCTTTAGAGATAGCTAGTGGAAATGTCGGGTTAAGCTTTAATTAAAATTATTAGCTGTTGAAACGAGAAAATTTGCTATTATTATAATTATTTCAGCCGAGAATGACTGAATCAATAAATCGTTAATGGCACATCGGATATTTTTTTAAAAAACAGTAAACCGGTAGTGCTTCAAAGCCTCGTCGTTCAGAGACAACTCTGCCATAGATTTATATATATAGCCGTCCAGAGGTATGCATGGGCATGCTGGAGCGTTCAATATGCAGCATTTAATATGGGAAAATATTGAACGCTCGCGTGATGGAGATACTCAAGGAAATAACCAATGTACTATAAACATGCTAAACACCATTGTACAGCCATGATGATATATGCCATTATATAGCCATGATGATATACGCCATTGTACAGCCATGATGATATATGCCATTATATAGCCATGATGATATACGCCATTGTATAGCCATGATGATATATGCCATTGTATAGCCATGATGATATACGCCATTGTATAGCCATGATGATATATGCCATTGTATAGCCATGATGATATACGCCATTGTATAGCCATGATGATATATGCCATTGTATAGCCATGATGATATATGCCATTGTATAGCCATGATGATATACGCCATTGTATAGCCATGATGATATATGCCATTGTATAGCCATGATGATATACGCCATTGTATAGCCATGATGATATATTATGCCATTGTATAGCCATGATGATATATGCTTTGGCATAATAATATTATAGTGGTCCTATTTAGCATACAAAAATGATGTGTTACAAAAAACTTTTAAAAAAATAAATGATTGCTATAGGCTATTGTAACTGTGCCGCATGTGCCTTCCCGCCTGTACGCATGCGCTTCCTGTGTGTGCCACACCTCCCCGGTGTGGGCGCCGTGGCCCAGCTCCTGCCGTTAACCTCATTTAACTAATTTAAATAGCATCAGACCTAGCTGTACCAGATTCACAATGTTAGCTCTGTCAGACCTAGCTGTACCAGATTCACAATGTTAGCTCTGTCAGACCTAGCTGTACCAGATTCACAATCTGTCAGACCTAGCTGTACCAGATTCACAATGTTAGCTCTGTCAGACCTAGCTGTACCAGATTGTCACTAGAAGATGATTAGTAGGTGTCATTAACATATAGCAGCCACAGATCATCTTCTGATGGATTAATTAAAAGTCATGATGCATGCAATACAACAACTGATTTCTGTATTAATGAAACACATGTATATGTGCAGGCAATGTACACATTGATTTGTACTGGATGCATGCCATTTGAACAGCAAATTATAAAGGGGTGTGGCTTCCATACTGAATAGTATTCTCAATAGTATGTTGTTCTAGTTGTAATACAGGAGAAATAATTCATCACCATTTATCACATAATAATATACACAGATCAATTAACACTGAAGTTTTGCTTTAATTGTCTCAGTTACCACAATGCGGGCGTACCTTCGATTGAGAAGTGAGTAAGGATGAGCGCTAGCGACGTTAAAACCAGCGTGACCATGGCTTCTGCAGCTGCAGTTACTAGTGGCGACAAACCTGGCAGAACTTTTATCTCAACGCAGATGTAGGTCCACAGTGTTCCGCGCAACCTACCCGCATGAGATTGCAGCAAGTCGCGTTGGCGAGCCGGAAAGCTTTTCACGTACTTTAAATAGGAGTGGCTTAAACGAAACCACGCCTTCAACGGGCAGCCAAAGGCTGAAATTGTAGGGTCTAAATATGGCCGACAAGAGAGTTGCCAGCAGAATGGGGAAGGAGATAGACAGATTAAAAAAAGAACCACCTCACGGAGTAACGTGTTGGCCCAAAGACAGCCGCCTGAACCATCTTGAAGTTAACCTGCTTGGGGGAGAAAGCACCCCTTACGAAGGCGGAGTATTTAAACTCGAAGTGAAAATTCCCAACAGATACCCATTTGAGCCCCCTCACGTACAGTTTTTAACTAAAATTTATCATCCCAATATTGATACTGCAGGAAGGATTTGCTTGGACATCTTGAAATCCCCGCCCACAGGCTCATGGAAACCGGCACACAACATACACACAATACTGACCTCCATCCAGTTGCTAATGGCTGAACCCAATCCAGATGACGGCCTTATGGCTGACATATCAAGTGAATACAAGCACCAGAAGCCTACGTTCATGAGTAAAGCCAAAGAATGGACAGATAAATACGCCAAAGGGTCCATGATAGTATCCGATGCCGTTCCACTTAACAATGATAGCAAATGTAATCTTGCTTCATATGAAGAAAGAGAAGCCTATTCTGATGCCGACGTACTTTTGGAAACCCAGACTGGTCACACAAGAATTGAGGGCAAGAGAAAAGGGACACCCCTTGAAATTGAAACACATAAGCGACCATGCTTAGACCTGAACGTGTAATTCATTAATCCTACAATAATCAGTTCATCCTCGCACATTATATTATTAATTATAACAAATTGAGTCAATTATAATGCACCAGCGGGCGACTCCCTTCTTTGCTGCATTAAATATTTGTCAGCTCGTTCACTATTTAGAGGCCCGCTCAAGTGCACACTAATACATGTGTTTGTGTGCATGCAATCATTCAAAGGTCGCATATACTAGTGATATTCATGTACAACTTCAAAGACAAGAAGCTATTTATCTGTAAGTAGTTAAATTCACCAATTGGTGGGAGGAGGGGGGGGGGGGGGGGGGGGGGGGGGGGAGGGGGGGGGGGGGGGGGGTGATGAATAAGAAAAAACCCATGAATAATGTGTACATTAGACCGGATATCTGCAGCTGTGCCCAATTGATCTCAACAACAGGTATAATTACATTTCCTACTGAAATTTAATTTAAAACTTTGAAGATAACCTTTATAGAAACACAAACATCACAGCAAAAATGAATTGTAAGTTTCAAATGGTTCATAAAACTACAGAAACAGCTACAAACAGTGAACATCACACTGGGCTGCTATTTCCTCTCAAGTCTTTACAGAGAGAAGGCATATGCCAGGAGAACTAGAACTGCAGCCAGAGAGTAAGTGGCGATCATGCGCTGAGCTCCACTGTCACACACCACCGCCCCCAGCCTACTCTCATCTGATGACTGAATACACAAAGGAAAAAAAGTATGAAGACTGACATAATAATAATAATCATCATCATCATAACTCACGCTATAGAAGACGGCCTGAGGAATACGCATTTTAGTAATAATTGTGTTGGATTTCTGAGACCATATGGTAAAGTAGCCGATATCACAGGCTCTCACCCGTGGGGTGGACAGCCTCAGGTCTATAGTGAGGTCTTGGTTATAGAATGAGTCACTCTTTCCAGTACCAAATCTGTCCCTTCTAATTAACCAAATTAAAAAGAAAAAACAACAACAACCAACAAACAATAATAACAACAACAACAACAGATTCACTTTGCTATGAGCAAACGAGTCTGTGTCTTACGTGGATGTAAAGTTGATTCTCCCTATTCCATTCCCAGTATTTGATACTTCATCTTCAATTCTGAAAAAGGACAGGAACACATCTACAAAAAAGGAAGAAAACAAGACCATAGATTATGTCTTAAACGATCTAAAGAAATATAAATAAATCTTAAAATAAAAAGTAGTATTGAAAGTAAAGCCACACCTTCATATTCCGTGGTATCGAATGAAAACAGTTGTATAAAGAAAGTGTCCTGGTTTACAACGTAGAATGATCCAGATATGAGTCTCACATTGTCTGTGGGAAGTTGGTTGATGTAGAGGCCAGGACGTGTGGTGGTACGATTGCAGAGGAGCCTGTTAGGCTCATAATCCACTTCCCTTTGACTATTGGACTGGAAAAAATTGTGCAATGAAATATAATAATAATAATAATAATAATAATAATAATAATAAAAATAAAACAAAAAACAAACTGCCACAGTGTACAAACTAACTTACAAATAGCTCTAGATTGATTGGAAGCATGGTGAAGAAGCTCTGAGGTGTACATGATCTGCACCAGATGGTGAACGTACCCATGTCACAGGAGTAGACATCTCCATTTGGGATGGTGATTGTGTAGTCGGACATGCCAGTGATGGGTGTGGTTGGAAATCCACCATTTCTGTATATATATATATAATACTTATAGCACGAGTCAGAGTACAATATGGGAAAATATTTTACGAGCACACAAAATATTTTCACGAGCCAAAGGCGAGTGAAAATGTGGCGTGAGAGTAAAATATCATTCCCATATTGTACGACGAGTGTGATAAGTGATTTATTGCTGCCTTCATATTTTTTCTCAACCGGTTACAATTCAATTTTCATTGATTTTACTCGCTACGCGCATGCGTAGTGTACCGTACAATATAAACCGTACAATATGGGAGAATACAGAACGCTCGCGTGATGCGGAAATATTCAAGTAAAAATATCAAAGCTGCAATAAATATATATATATATATATATATATCAGCATTAGTATGAGTAATAGCACAGGTAACCGTGCTATTCGGGATTAATAGAATGAGTAACGTGATTGAAATAGCATGAGGAGAAGCCAAGTGTTATTTCAATCGCTTTACGAGTGCTATTGACCCCTAATAGCACAGGTTACCCGTGCTATCACTCACTAATTGTAGGCCAGCTTCTTAAAGTCTTTTGCAATTGTAGCTACACTGTATCGTTCAGTCACTATCATTATCAGGATTAGCTTCCGCTGGAACTTTATTTTCATCGTGTGACTCCTCCTAATCTGTTGTAAAACATTCCGTCTAATACGGGTAGAGGTTCTGTGGTAAAGAAGGACATTGTTTCCAACTAGAAACTACTGAAACTGTACGCTTCCAAGGTTAACACTCTACGCGTGCGCACTTACCCATACTATTTCACTTAACTACCGAGGTATTTCACTTAGTTACCGAGGTATTTCAATTAGTTACACGCTATTTCACTTTCCACTTGCGATTTCAATTGAACAGTGATTTTTCCCATACATTTTTGAATGGGCAACTTACGCGCCGTACTATTAGCAAGATAATTATTGTATTCTTTCATTAGAATAATAATAATAATAATAATATTGAAATTAATTAATATGAAACTTACGGTGTGTTCAGCATGATGGTGTTTCCTCCGCCAGTAGCAGTGGGTTGCGTTCCAGGAGGAAACCAGTACACAAACACTTCTGCAAGTCAATAATTCAAAGATCACGCCTATTTTATAAACCAGTAATTAACACTTCTAGCTTGAACATGGGGGGGGGGGGGGGGGGTCGACCACGTCCACCACTCCCCCAATCCCCATAAATATAGAAGTGTCCAGTCTTACCTGATTCACTGCTGTTATACATAAAGTTTCTGATCACCATTCTCTTATTGTTCACAAAGTACAGCTCTCCACTGACCATTCCTCCTGAGGTAGGAAGAGAGCCAGCGTAGGCACGTCCAGGCGACGCAGTACATGCGATCCTGCCATTGGTACCATTTGAATTCTAACAAATTACATTCAAACTGATACTACATGCATCATCATGGTAAAGACCAGTAGCATATACATGTCTAACTCACTGTAATACCCACGACATACTTAGAGTATACAACAACATAATCATGAACTTTATGGGTAAACAAAACTTACAAAAATGTCACTATTATTCCAGCTTAGGGTAGTAAAGAGTTGGTTGGCGTATCTGCACCAGATGCTAAAGCCTCCAAAGTCACAGGCTCGGAATCTGTTGGTAGGTAGTGTGAAGCGATAGTAAGGTTGGTCTGTAAACGGTGTGCCGACATCAAACTGTGGGCGTCCAGACCTAAGTAGGAAACAAATATTCTAATATAAAACAATAAGTACCTTAAGGCATACAACAAACAAACAAACAAACAAAAACAAACAAAACAAAAAAAAGTTGGCATATCATTGCAAAAAGACGGGTACATGTCCACAATTTCCTACTTCATATATATCACACAACAATAACAACAAAAAAGCAATGACCACAAAACTTCCATTCTGTCATCAGTCTTACGCCTGTGTAGTGATGTTGATGATCACTCCTCCTCCAGTGCTGTCAAAAGGGCTGGTATCACCAGGGTAATAGAAATACAGGAACGCATCTACAAATCAATTTCATTGATTATTAGCTAAATTAAAAAAAAAACGTTAGCGAAGAAACATACCAGGACCGAGTCCGTCGTAGCTGAAGTTCCTTATGCAGAATGTGTACTCGTTTTCAACGAACAACTCCCCACGCACTTTGTGATAATGAGTCAGGAGGTCGCCGATTCTTGTTCCCGTGCAGTCCTGCGAAAATGCTGAAACAAAAACGAAGGAATGATGATACTAATAATGAAAATGCAATTCATTGTTACCTGGTGCGAGGAGGACCAGCAGGCAGACTGCTGCAGCGGTGATCATTTTTACTTCAGTAAACTCGGAGTAGTTGGAAAGATAAGCAGATGTCGCAGACAGCGCCAAGGAAGTGAATCGCCCGAGTTTTCTTCGGAGGATATATATGCGGAGGAGGCAGAACACAACATCTGCGATTGCGCGTATTAAATGAGCGTCGCAGAGCTCAGTGGTTTTTGCCTCACCCATGCAGTTTTACGAGGCACCGCGACCCGCCTACAATTTTTTCCCCTCTCGCCCGACTTCCTAGCAACCGACTAAACTCGCCCCTTTGCAATTTACACCCAGCATCTATGAAAGACGCGCTCGCCCTTCTTCTGGGACCCTTTCACTAAATTTCCGTAGCTGCTTGTAAGAGGAAGATCTGTGCTACAATATAATTTGTACAAGTTGGAATTATTAATGCAAACCTATCTCATCAACTAGAAATGGAATCCCCATACTGCAAACTCTAGCTGGCATAGACTAACAACCACCAAGTCATTATCTGATGATTGGAATCCATACACAATCTGCCATCTTGAAAAGTTTAAACAAAAATCATTAATACAAGTAATTAATAGTATAACAAAGCGTGTAAGAAACAAAGGATTACAATAACACCACTTCTACAATGATAAACTGTCACCAAGATAAAACCATGACTTGGACGGATCAGGAGAAACAAGAATTCATTAGATATGGTCTGAGGCGATTTGCATGATAGAATTTAGTGCTGATGCAAATAAATAAATAAATAAATGAGTAATGAACGAGTTATAAAAACATTGAACATTCACTAAAAGCTGACTGTTCCAGAGTGGCCATTGCTTGTACTTCCTCCTCTGCCCCGATTACGCGAAAAGCCCCTCCCACCAGTTCCATTACTACGGAAACCACCGCCCCTCTGCGAACTACCAAACCAATTTCTCCCACCTCCTCCAAACCCGCGCCCGCCTCTTCGAAAATCTGAAAAACAAACAAAAAAAGACAAATTTCAAAGTAATCTGTAATGACCAATGTAACCAGAGAAAGAAAACAAGAAAAAAAAATCCAACAAAAAAAACAAACAACCAAAACAAAAACCAATAACAAACACAACACTAACAAAAAACATACGTACACACTACAAACAAAAACCAATGCAATCTTACTATCATTAGTCCTTTGTCTATCATAAAAATCGGTTGGCCTTTCCTTCAGTTCCGGCAATGAAGTGGGTGTGGTTAATGTGACGTAGCCATCCTCCCAGTTCTCCTGCAAGAGCACGTGCCAGTTAGGAATAGATTTCTTATAATGACTTATTATTCAGAACACAAGGTTCTGAAGAAAAGAAAAAAATTATCACTTTAGTGCTAACGAATCCTTAACATGTGCTGCTGGTAAAGGGACATCAATCACATCAGAACATTGAGGTCACACACAAACCTCAACAGTGTATCTGTCAGTTTGAGTATGAGAGACTGTCAGAGAGTCAGTCCCTCATGAAGACGATGGAACAGACTTCATCTATGCCTCTCTTTGACTCTGTACGCCAGTGGGTCACCGTGGCAACAGAAACACAGGAGGCAACCACCATGAAAGTAAACCAACGCAATATAGGACATTTATTATTAGCACTATTTAACACAAGCAAGCAGTTCACCATGTCTCAGCTGAAGACTCTTATGTAAATACCTCCCACAGTGAAGTAAGATTAAATTAATTATTAATGCCTAGCAGAGCAGTTACCAAAGGTCATTTTAGTGATGGCTCCTTATCTGAAAATACTTACACAATCATATTCTATAACCCAACCAAGTTCCATGCTTGTACGTCAAACCAACAATAATATTGTAAGAATTACAGGTAGTATTTGTGCAAGCTCACTAATATTCATGAGATGTCATTTGCTGACCTTATCTCCTGTTTTATTCATTTAGAGAGACATAATTAAAATCACTGGAGACATTCGTTCACAAGCTTCAAATGATGTATAAAACATTTCACTTACCCACTACTACCATTGGATATTGAGAAACAATCTGAACTCTCAACCTTCCCCAAGAATTTTAGAAGCGATTGTTAAAATACTAACAAAATATCAAATAGGAATTCAATCATAATTAGCTAATAACCAAATAAAAAAAGAGCAGTGATTAAATTATTCCAATTTACTTAACGTTAATGAACCAGAAAAATTACAGGGTAGCATGCCTGTTCTTCTCCCACAAAAATACGAAGAATTTCTTACCACTCCTTTTCAAATATTTCATTTAGCGACATACTGTGCATTGTTCAATTCATGGCTGCAATTTTAAAAACAGTGCATTTTCTTCTTAAAGTGCTAGGCAACACATGAAAGTGAAGTTGGGTGTTTTATCCCTTATAAAATTTAATTAAGCTTTTCCTCCCCAGAATTGTCTAAATATTACTCCTGCTATTCCGTGTTCTTGTAACTCCATGTGCAATGTTAAAACTTGAAATTTAATATTTCACATTTGCTACCTGATCGGATTTTACTAGTCATCCTTGCTAGAAACAATGTAATTATGTACAGGCTACATCACGACGTGACGTTGGTGCGGGATTCACACAAGCGAGGGCTGAAGGCAGGAGGATTGCATAATTCACATATTGACCTAACTGAGTGGTGCAAATGACTTGCGTCGTGGCTCTAGGAAACACATAAAAACAAATTAATTATTGGATGATTCACTATTCACCTCCTAGGAGGTGGGTATGGAATATATTCACCATAAACTGAGCAATCTGATTGGATGGTTTTAATGTACCGTGGTACAAATTATTATTATAAAAATATTAATTGATGCACATTATGTTTCCCCTCATGCCCCCTCCCCAGGCGAATAATCCCGTATGAATCTGTAAGAGTTTCATCCAACACAAATAACAACCCTAGCTAAGATTGGATTCTGCTCTAGACTACATTCCTGCAACATTGTGTTGTTTAAAAAAAATTAATTTTCTGTTAATGAGGAAAGTTGCTAGTATTGGGCAAGCAGCATGCGCTGTCCTTACTCCACTGCAAACTGGTATTCCTTGCGGACAAATCATTTGTATTGTTCAAAGTTTGTAACGATACTAATTGTGTAATCGGTTTTATTCCTCGTACAGAGAAGTACAGCTATTGGAGGGAAATGATTCAGATTTGTGGCTTCAAAAGTGCTAGGAGAAGATATCAATGCAAAAGACACACCACTGCTGTTGCAACTGGCGATGTTGATATTTTTAATAACTGTGCATACCTGCAGACTACAACAGTCTTTTTTGTTTTTTGTTTTGTTTTGCTCAGACACTAAGGGTAAAGATACCAATGTACAACAACTATCAACTGATGACTTGTGTTAACAACTGTTCTTTATTCATGCCTTCACAGGTTGACACAACCTCAAGAATTTTAGATGTTGTGTTGGTAAGAAAGCAACACTCCAAATTCTTGTCAAAAATGATCAAATATAATCGCCATGTTCAAAGGACTTTATTACACTACATCATTCAGAAGCTATAATTGAAAACCCGGGCAGAAAAGCAACGGTCATTCCGCTTGGTTGAAAGGACACCGAAATTAGAATCTTTGCACTACAACATGCTCACAGAATGTATCTTCAGCTAAGCCATTTGTTAAATTGAAACGTCTCCCTCCTACTGCAGCATCCACCTAATTTCACTGCCTTAGAGTATAGCTACTACCAGTTGATAGTCTGGATTGAATGTGGCAGGGAGATGCCACAAATTAGGGCAAAAAAACAACAAAAAACAAAAAACAACAACAACTATTTCCAATGACGCCTGAGATGTAGTTACAGGCATTATGTTCATCCTGTCAAACTGTCTGTTAGCTGCAAGATCCATACATATACAACAGATGACTAAATTGACTTTCACTGAAGCAGTTGTTGCTTTGTGTATTGATATGTATTCTATGAAAGGTTATAAGATAAGAAATTATGATGGCACCGTTAATTTCAATTAAAAGTGAAATAGACTGAAATTATAGCCAGCAAACAAAATCCATGAATATTAATGAGCTTGTGAGCAGATACTACCTAAAATAACACATTTCTATTGGTCAGATTTTGGTAGATTTTTAGTATGTTGAACGTGATGTGGAACAGTACCAGAATCAATCAAAAAACCTTTTGCAGCAATTATTTTAGGGTTCAGATGTTTTCATCCTTAAAATGACTGCACTAACAGTGAAGCCTATCACTAATCTGCTTCTTGCTTACTTTCAGTAGTCTCAGGAGGCACCTCTTCCCCATTTCTTACTCAATAAACTAGAGGCAAATGTCACTATGAAGGTCGTAATAATTTTCTGTGGGACAAAATGCCTCCCTAAGAAACAATTAAAAACAACTTCTCCTACACTACCATCATGGACCATTTGGGACCTCAGGAAAGTGGACATACGATTATATGTTTCCAGTTACTCTTTGGGTTTCAGGAAATAAATAAATAAATAAAAAAATAAAATAAAAAAAGCTGGTAAGACTTGATATAGGTGATAACTAAGCTGAGAGGATTTCTGTCATTGACTATATCCAGTGTATCTGTCAGTTTGAGTATGAGAGACTGTCAGAGAGTCAGTCCCTCATGAAGACGATGGAACAGACTTCATCTATGCCTCTCCTTAACTCTGTATACCAGTGGATGTCATGGCAACAGAAACACGGGAGGCAAACAAGAGAAAGTGAAGAATTGGTATCACATTCACTCTCTCTCTCTAATTCACACCATGTTTGACATATGGGGGGGGGGGGGGGGGGGCAACTATGAGAGAAAAGGGGGAAAAGAAGCAATACTACATACTAAATATACCAAGATCAACTGTTGTTGTAAGAGCTGCAATTAGGGTTAGCCTCAACATCTTACTGCATATCACATGCAAATTAGGAGGAGGGGAGTTTTCCTTCACTGATAGAAGCTTGCTAGCACAAAAGCAACTTCGACACCGAGGAACAGAACTGTCACTGAAATAAAGTCATCAGAAACTTCATAACAAGCTGTCAGTGGAACACCAAACTGCTATGCAGCAAACTAAACATTCAAACTACGTTGCATACTATCTGCAAACATTTACCAACTTCAGTGCACCAAGAAGGTCAGTTAAATTATTACATCCATCTTAAATAATCAACCCTCGCTGTGAATCAAGGGCTAATGTTGCTTCTTATGAAATTGAAATCGCAATTACTTGGCTTACATAAAAATATTTGCCCAAGGAGTAATGACACACATTTCAGTTGACATTCAAAATCTTCTTGTGGTGGGGTGACCTGGATTTAGATGCTAAAGGGGAATTTAACTGAGAATGGGACTTTTACCACTTATGAAGCAACGGTGTGACGGAAATATTTGTCCGAACTTTGTGCCCCAACTCGAACCTTAAATGTCTATTTTTAAATCTATGAGGGCCTATTGGTAACACACGTTGACTGTAACGATGCCTCGAAACCTTCAACAACTAAATTGGGTCAAGTAATGACCCACAAAGCAAGCCATTGTCTATGTAATCTGTAACCATTTACAAACAAGTGGCTTGAAAACGTACCAAAAACTAGCTTGTAGAAGACTGTTTTTTGTTGACGCTTGCTTAACATGCAATTTACACTGTGTCAACGCAAACTTTATGACACTCTACATTAAAAAACAACAACAAAACATTTTTGTTTTGCTTTCCTCCAATTTCAAACACCCTCAACTAATATTTATCATTTCTATTTCAGCCTGGAAACGGTTTCTATGGATATCCTCCCTATAAACTCCTCCTCCTTCACGCTGTAGACCATTCTCATTCTCTGCCTGTGATCAAGTGTGTCTGCCCGTTGGAGTATGAGAGACTGTCAGAGAGTCAGTCCCTCATGAAGACGATGGAACAGACTTCATCTATGCCTCTCTTTGACTCTGTTTACCAGTGGGTGTCATGGCAACAGAAACACGGGAGGCAAATCAGACATAGCAGTATTACAGCGAGAGAATAATTTATCGAGGAAAGGAAGTGACAGTCATACTAGTTTCGAGAGTGCAAATTTTAGGAAAAAACAACAACTTTGAGAGCCATCTTGTATAGAAAAAAGCAAATCAAAACTTTCCCACTCTACAATAAAGCATATGGACTAATTTGATACACAGTAAAGAGTTCAAGATTCACGAGTAGATAATTATCTTCTACTGTAATTGTTTGTGACTAATTCTCAACTTGAAACAGTGGAGTAGGTGTTAAGCAAGATATTACAAGAGCCAACTATACCAACTTGTGAAAACCATGAACAAAACACAATTCAAACAAAAATACATAAAAAAAAAAGCGGGTAAGATTTGATATAGCTGATAACGAAGCTGAAAACATTTACCAACTTCAGTGCACCAAGAAGGTCCATTCAATTATTACATCCATCTTAAACAATTAACCCTCGCTGTGGATCCAGCTAGTGTTGCTTCTTCTATTTGAATCGCAATTATTTGGTTTACATAAAAATATTTGCCCAAGGAGTTACAACACATATTTTAGTTGACATTCAAAATCTTCTAATGGGGAATTTAACTGAGATGACATTCAAAATCTTCTAATAGTCCAGCAGATAAGAAAAATTATTGTGACAGAGTGGACCAAAGCAGGAAACTTGGTATGCAGGTTCAGTTTGGCATATATAACAGTATCAGAAGGGGTGCCAAAAAAAAAAAGTTTTTTCTGTGACCTCCCTAGTATGACTGCCACTAATTCAATTATGACTACACCTTCACACCTCCCAAGTCACAGAAATTGTCCAATATCAACTAACATTCCCAGGGGATGTGCCTCCCCACACATGATCTCATGTTCTGTATCATCTGTTTATACAAAGTTCCTTATTCAGTCACCCTCATTGAGTTCAGTAACCACTAGAAGGCTCCACAAGCCTAAATATTATATACATTCCTTTACAAAAATATGTCTTACAAGAAACTTTGGTCAATATAATCGACGATACCCGCGAATTTGTTTATTTGCGCGCCCAATACAATTATTATAGCAAAAATAAAAACCGTCGATATTACAGGCAGCTAGACTATTTAATAGAACTAGCTACCCTGATAGCTAGCCAGGTGTAGCAAGTTTCAGAGAATTTATCTGGATGGCACCCCTTCTAATATTGCTGTACATACCTTCAACAAACACTGTGCTAAGTTTCATGCTTTGGTCCACTCTGTCACAATATTGCATCAAAAGTACAATTTCCCACTGGACTATAATGGGGAATTTAAAGGTACTTCACCTCTTACAAACAGTGATACAGAAATATGTCCTCACTTGTGTCCCAACTCGAACCTTAAAAGTCTATTTTTAATCTATGAGGGCATATTGATAACGCATGTTGACCGTAACGATGCCATAACACCTTCAACAACTAAATCAGGTTGAGTAATGACCCACAGAGCAAGCCAATGTCCATGTTATCTGTAACCATCTCAGCGTTAAAACAAGTAGTTTACAAATGAAAATGTACCAAAAACTAGCTCGTAGAAGACATTGTTAGTCTTTTTTTGTTTGTTTCAGCTAGATTGACATGCAATTTACACTTATTTAACCCAACTTTCTGTACATGGGGTGGGGTGGGGTGGGGTGGGGGGAAGAATACTTTTTTTTTGCTCTCTTTCCCTCAATTTCAAACACCCTCAACTTCTATGTCAGCCTAAGAAACGGTTTCTATGGATCTCCTCCCTATAAACTCCTCCTCCTTCACGCTGCAGATCATTCTCATTCTCTGCCTGTGATCGAGTGTGTCTGCCCGTTGGAGTACGAGAGACTGTCAGAGAGTCAGTCCCTCATGAAGACGATGGAACAGACTTCATCTATGCCTCTCTTTGACTCTGTTTACCAGTGGGTGTCATGGCAACAGAAACATGGGAGGCAAATCTGACATAGCAGTATTACAAAGAATAATTTATCGAGGAAAGGAAGTGACAGTCATACTAGTTTAATTTGAGAGTGCAAATTTAGAAAATTAAAGAAAAAAATATTACTTAATTATGTCCTATGCTTTCATCTACCTCCATTGCCAAACATTATGCTGGCATACCCCATTTCTAGCACCGGCTACTTACTTCTATGACTGAACTCAAGTCCGAAGGAAGATCAAATACCACTCCTTTCGCGTCTTTAGTCAGCCTCAGACCCTTTACCGACTCCTTGACATTGCTGGGGAAACTGCTCTCCAGAATCTTCCAGAAGTAGCCAGGACCACGAATCTCCTTGTCCCCTTGCAGGTGGTAGGTGACGTAACCCTGGACACAACAAGAAGAAACCTTGTTTAGAGTCTGACCAGCAGACAAACTCCAATTATCACCATGCATAGAGTAAAGAGTGTGGGCGTGTCCCAGGTATGGGCATGAGCGACTGAACACTGTGGCTATCAGTGGCTGCTAGCTGTCAGGACTAAGGCACTTGTGTCCATGTGCAGCTGCTTTCACATGTGCCCGCTTGAGCATGGGCAGTATCCATGGGTTCTTTGTTGACCCTTATGTGCATGGGTGTGATGAGTGGGCTACACCTCCATTAACTGCGTTTAACAACATTTAATTTGTTACTCCACCAGCTGTTGGGACACTAAGCCGTTGCTTCTTGTTTATAAGTAATCTGAGTCACATCTGGACTGGTGGGCGGTTGATAATGCAAAAAAAAATTAAAAAATAATAAATCACTATCATGTGTACACTTTGGGAGCAAAATTTAGAGAACGTTCAACAAATCTTTACAAAACATCACAATGTATCAACTTCTCCCAAAACCAATGAAGTTGTGAGGTCACAAGCACACTAACACGCATAATTATTTTCAATTAACCAACAGTAAAAGATTGCATATTGTCAGTGAAACAGCCACGAGCTGTCTACTGTAAGTTACCAAAATGATATGAAAGAAGCATTTTGAAGTTCAGTGGTATATTAATGAGTAGCTATGTGCAGCATTGACTTCAAGGAACTGCTTGGTGTATGTAAGGGTCATCAGAAGTCAGTGGTCTAACGTTTAATGTGGAATGGTAAAGTTTTTTTAAGTTTTAACTGCACCCACAAAAGAATTGAAAACTTTAAACAATTCAATCTCTATGATGATACGGATAATGATCGATAAACCAGAGGATTCCTTTCAGTGAAGTTAGGGATGGGGTCAAACACCGAACTAATGCAAAAAACGCCAGGGTCAAAGTACTTAAATGACACGTACGTTCAAACATATATATAAAAAATATCCCCGATTTTCAATTGTGTTACCCCTGATAGTGTCTCGCTCACTCATCTCGCTAATAATAACAAGTACACAAACAAAGGCAACACACATGCATGCTAGCGGACAGAGGCACAACATCGCCGACCCTTTACCTGCTGTGCAGACAAAAGAGACCTGGAGATTATGTCGCGTGCACCAGATATGTACGCCAGAGCAGCGGACACCACCTCCACCGCGCCTCTCTCCTCGATCAGCTTCTCCGCCGCCTCTCTGAAGTGAGGCAGCTGTGACTTGGAAATGGACCCCAGGGACCTGAGCAAGAAATAGATTGGCACAAAATTTATCTTAGAACAAAAAAAAAAAAAAAAACCAAAAAAAAAAAAACCAAAAAAGCAGAGTATCCACACTTCAGACCACCCTTTACCTGGCCGCGTCTCCTGCCCCAGCCTTGATGATGTCATCAGGCTGGGGTGCCCCGATCCGCTGGAACGTGATGCCCGCCTTCTTCTCCACCATGCGGATGAGATGCTCCTGTTGGAGCTTGTAGAACAGGATGTTCACACCTGTACGCCCCGCCCTCCCAGTGCGCCCTGACCTATGGATGTACGCGTCAACATCCTGCATACAAACACACATAGACCTTAAACTCCACTATGTCATAAATTAGACACTAGAAGGGAAGGAGAAAAAAACAACAACAAAAAAAACAAAAACAGTTCACAAAAAACTACAGCAAATGAGAAATAATTTGATCCAGTAAGTAGGTACTTAAACCTGTCAGTCACACCCACTGACCTTAGGAGGTTCGCATTGCACGACCAAGTCCACCTCTGGTACGTCCAGCCCTCTAGACGCCACATCAGTAGCCACCAAAATCTGGAAGCCGCCCTCTCTGAATCCCTAGCAACAAGAAGAAGAGAAAACAAACAACGTAATCCACTCTCCAGGAGTGTTTCAGACTCACAATAGGAAGTCAGGTACACTCACTTCTACATGAGAAGAACTTTAAAACGTGAATTGGGAAATTGTGTTTCTAGACAACTATTCACGTTAATAATGCTACCCCCATTGGGTCCTTATTTCACACAACCTACTGGCCCGCCCACTCACAATCACGCTACTCCTGACCACATGCCTGCCTCCTGCCACACCCTCCTGTCATCCCCACACCCACCTTGAGAGTGATCTCCCTCTGTTTCTGAGGTATGTCTCCGTGCAGGACCTGACAATCCTGCTTGAGGCCAGAGTTCAAAGCCAGCTCGTTAGCCTCGTTCTTGGTTGATGTAAACACCATTGCTCGACCGTGGGCTCCACTGTACACCTGCACAGATATCAACCCTTTATCAAACATGACTCAAAATAGGTACAGGATGGCCACATGCACATGCCTCAGCAGAGGGTCACAACACAACAAGATTAACCCCTAAGCGTGATATAATTGTCCCCAGGGCATGAACCAGGTCGCCGTTGGTGACGGGAGAGCTGGGATTAATCTGGGGAGTGCTAACCATCTCTCTTCCCTCAGCTGATTATGTGGACCCATCATAGCCTGAGGGCTAGGCCACTTGCCCGTGAGGGAGGGGGCGGGGTGTGGGAGTTCAAAACATCTCACTTTGTACTCGACCACTTTAAGACAAATTGAAATGGGCAATACAATATCAAGAATGCCTTATCAGAGCCAAATGTTGGTATGTATGTGTATATATGGGCTATTGCCGCCATGGATATATATGGACATACTTAACAGGATTTTCAATGTTTTTTAAGGGGAACATTTCCCCCGTAAAAGTTCATTTATACCCCCTTAAAATTAATGCAACTGTCATAGATACATTAGTAGCCACTAGCTTGAAATTTAGCTTTTAAAAAATGACATTTTGTAATGTGTACACACAGAGGGGGTTCATAGGGGGAGGTCAGAGGGACGTTCGCTCCTCTTGTGTTCATTTCGCCCACCCTCGACATATTCTTTAACTTATATAAGGAAATATTCAAAAGTAAAACATGAAGGCGATGATTCTGAATGCTTAAATCATATACGTTCATTACTGCTCCAAGTATTGTCTTGGTAGTTGCAGTTAGAAACATTGTTGTCAGTGAGAGCGCTCTGAAGTTTCTTTAGTGACAAAACTAAAGGAAGAAGTGACTAAGATTGAGATTTTTTTTGAAGCAAGCCAACTTAGAATAGAAATGAAGACCTTCTAAATTGATTTTTGTTCAGAAATGATGTCACTGAAATGATATACATATGTACTGGTCACATTCTCCATAAAGATCTTCTCAACTACTCCATTCATGCACATCTCCTCTTTTGTGACCCATTAGATAAATTTCTGAATGAACGTAGTAAGAACCAACTTTCATACGCAGCATATCATAATCGAGCGTGATGGGTAATTAAACCAACAACTGGGCCAGATCTTTGAGGCCTTGCTGCAGAGTGATACAAGTACACGCGGCCAACACTATCCTTCAAGTTCTCTACTGGTTAGTCCATTCCACTCAGATGAAACTATGTAAAGTTTTGAATAATCAACAATCAGTAAAGAAGCTAAGCTAGCTTACTCGTTATGTGTTGTAGCAACAACCAATCTGATCATGCCACACCCACTTTCAACCTTAGCCACATAACCTGACATTATAGCTGTACCCAGGTCATGAAACAGCACTCCCTGAAAAGTGGGAGGAGCTGGGATTACATCTGGGTGTGTCCATCATTTATTTCTCCCTTCACTGATTGCGTGGATCGTTCACTGCCGGAAGGCTACGCCACTTGCCCGTGAGGGATAATTAAGATGTGACATTAGGTAAAGTATGTCAGAGATGCTACATTAGGTAAGGGATATCATAGATGTCATACTAGTCAAGGTATTATATTAGGCAAGGGATATCATAGATGTTATACTAGTCAAGGTGTAATATTAGGTAAGGGATATCAGAGATGTTATATGAAGTAGGCCAAATCCTACAGAGCTGCATACAGTTCTTAGGGAACGGTTTCATTGGAAAATCATACATTTCTTCCTTAGAATGACATTGGACTGTAGCAAAATATGTAATATCTAAAATAAATAACTAAAATAAAAAAGACTGTGAAGGGCTAGCTGGTTTGACTTCTCCACCTACTAATTTAACTAGTAACGCATCGCAAAAAAAAAGAAGGTCAAATACCACCATCTCATTCTCACATTGATCTCTATCTCTCTTTCATCCTAAAAGCTAGGATAAGATTTAATCGACACAATATCTCCAGAAGTGAAGTTGACCCCCACACATGCTCGGTACAGTTACGACAAATACCTCAAACACTTAACACGTCCACCGTTACTAGATTAGCTCTTAAATACAATCCAGTCATTAAATTGAACTTTCTCACTTAAAGGGGTCTAGGGAGATGCAAAGGAAAAACGTAAAAAAAAATCTTAGTTGTCGCCGGGGAACTGAACCCATGACCCCTGGCTTTAGCCACCAGTGCTCTAACCACTGAGCTACGACAACCCTCGACTTCCAAGACCTTCACATTTTACCTTTATACTGTTGAGTAGTACTGTTTGCTGCAGTCTCATACTCAACAGATCACAATAATGTGCCGCCAGAACACCCTTTTAAGTGAGGAAGTTTCAATCTAGTTCTCATGAAGGGTCAGAACTTGATAATCCAGTCATTAACATGCTACCTCTTCCACTCAAAATTACTTTTCCGTGATACATGAAAAAGATCAAAACAAATTACTCAGAAATCTACAGACCAGATGTCCCCAGGGCATGAAACAGCACGCTCTGGGTGGTACATGAGTAAGTGCTGGGATTAAACTGGGGGAGTGTCTAATATCACTCTACCCTCAAATGATTACGTGGACCCATCATAGCCTCAGGGCTAGGCCACTTGCCCATGAGGGAAAAACAAACAAACAAATAAAAACAACAACAAAAATTATAATAATAATTAAAAAAATAAAATAATAAATAAATAAAATAAATTAAAGATCAAACTACTATTCTTGATTAACAAATAACACAAGACACCATGCACAATCTGTGACTGACAGATAATACTCCAGGTGCAACCACTTCTCCAAGCCCCTCACCTGTATGATATCAGCTATGGTAGAAGCACGCTCGCTGTAGGGACAGCAGATGGCCTTGTGCTCCACGGTGACGGCCGTGCGCAGAGTCTGACGACCAATCAGATCCACCACTACCTTGTCCCCACCCATGTACCGTTCAGCCGTGTCCCTCACCCACGAGGGCACCGTGGCAGAGAAGAGCAACAACTGGGGCTTGTCAGACACAGCAGAACGGTTGTCTAACACGGAGACGTACCAGCACCAATTAACACTTCAGTATTAACGAACCGAGCATTACTCACCTTTGAACTTGGAGAACGAAGCAGCCAATATCTCTTCCACAGACTCGGCAAAGCCACGCTCTAGCATCTGATCTGCTTCATCTAATACAACATGCCTACACACAACATAGTATTCACATTCAGCAATACACGCCCCCTTACACACATTTCCAACCGATCCACGATTAATTCTTAAATGGAGAAACAAACTTATCGACCAATTCGTTACAGAATGTGGTCCTTACTTTATTTAATTAGTCAGAACTAAATTCAAAATTTAGATTCAAGGTGGAAAAGGATTTTTGTCTTTATTTGTAAAAGTTGGGAAGCAAGTGACCCCAAGAAAGTTCGAATAATTTTTAGGTGGTAAGTACACTGTCCTCTATGGCAAAACAAGAGAAACCAAACCCCCTCCTTTATAAATCTAATTGTACCAACACCCCTATAGCTCCACCCTCACCTATAGCCACACCTACCCTAACCACCCTCACCTGAGCTGACTGAGGTCCAGAGTCTCTCGATGCATGAAGTCCAGTATCCGTCCCGGTGTTCCCACGAGCACGTCCAGACCTCTGCGTATGGCCCTCTCTTGGGGTTCGTAGGGGGCACCCCCGTATACGCAGTGCGAAGTCATTCCCTCAGGGGCCAATGCCTTCACTTCCGCGAACACCTGATTGGCCAGTTCCCTCGTAGGTGCTAGAACCAGTACAGCCGGCACACGACCAAACTCCTTGCTTAACAAATCTTCTTCCCTCAGCCTCTCCAGCAGCGGCAAGACAAATGATAGGGTCTTCCCCGTGCCGGTCCTGGCCTGTCCAATCAAATCTTTGCCGTCATAAACATGGTCAAAAGTGAGGTACTGAATGGGGAACAGGTACTTCATCCCTCGACCCTTCAGCGTCTTCCTCGTTGCCTTCTGAATCCTGAATTTGGAAAGTTTTCCCAATTCTTGGTCATTTGTAGGTTCTGGGGAACTGGAAGTTCTTGGAGTGACACACTCAGAATCATTGTCCAGATCTTTCATTCTCTTTCTTTTGGTCTTGGGAAAAATTTCCACATCCTCCTACAACCGTCACAGGTAAGGCACTTACTTACACAAGAATAAAATAATCACATTAGTTTACCGTTACAGATTTTCTTTTTAGACCAGGCATCTCAGTGCTTCAGTCTGTCAGTTTGCCCGAGAAAGAGTGCAGTAGTCCCAGCTAGATGTGTACCACACGAACACGTGCGTTCGAAGTCAGCTCATCTGCACGCTGCTGCCGTGTGTCGCACCGTGCGTACGGTAAAGGGTAATCTGCGGTTGTGACTCTGATTGCAGACAGAGTGTCGAGCAATGTCTTTCACGTTGTGCGATCATTTACCCGATTTTATTTGCTCCGCCGTTGGTGCCTGGCAGCGACCAGACATAAATAATGAATTCCTCTGGCTTGCAGGTGACTTCTTTATGGTCTGTACTGTATCATTATAATTATTCCAACTTTAGGAAGAAGAAATTGCTGCTCTGTCAGCTATTTATGGTGATGATTTTCAGTCCTTTGAAGGAGGAGATTGTCCAAGCTTCAGCATCAGAATTACCAGCAGTAGTAGCTCAGACCAGACCTGGAACACTGAGCTGATGGTAAGAATGCATATTCTGCAGCTACCTAGGAACTATGACGTGCACGGAAGCACTGAGCATGCTCTAACGAAACGACATCATCCGAGTGGTACCATGGGTGCAGCATGCATTGCAAGTGATCGGCTGTGTCCTATTCATTGCAGTCAGTGGATGGAATTGAAGGCAATATCACATAATAAAATTGCATCTTTCCTTGTTCTCTGCACTTAATATTCAACACTAAAACTAGACAGCAGATATGGGGTGAAGTACTTGGGTACTTGTGCTCAGATATGGGGTGAAGTACTTGGGTACTTGTGCTGAAGCATACTTTAGTACAGGTCATAAAATACTTGTGAAATAATAAAATGGTAAATTGAGTAAAAATATTTGTACTGTATTTAAGCACTTCCCATTTTTACTGGTGCTTCTAAGTACTTTAGAAGTACTTCTAACTAATCTAATGATGTTAGAGGGGGAGAATACTTTCAGAATGCAATTTATTTATTGATTTCATAATAATTTCATAATAATTGTTTTTTTGTTAAAGAAGGTAAAACAAAAATGAGTAAACATCCCACTAAGAATTTCCCCTGTCACTGTCTGTCTTTTCAGAATGAAAATGGAGGCCACCTGGATATCCTTGTAAGCAGCTGATAGTATTATTAGCATGTGCAGCTGCACAGGACTGCTAGCTGACCCCTTCCATCTCTTTCAAAATTCCTATGAAATGTATATTGTGATTTTAGTAAACAATCAAATGTACTTCAGTTGGTACTTAAGTACAAGACCAATCTACTCGTACTATTCAAGTACTTATCAATCTCAATTTGCCCTCACAGAAGTTTCATTCCAGTATGTATATATATATATAATTCAGCGAAGCGAGCGGAGCTGACTCTCTAATGAGTTCGCGATATATATATATATATTTAGGTCTAGAAATTGTTTTTGTTCTTGCGTGGGCATACGTGTGTACCCTTTCTCCTACGCGCTTGCGCTGGCCGGGTAACCTTCTTAGCAACATTTTGTTTTGTTTACCCGCCGTACGAAGTAGCGAGTAGACAAAACGTTATAAACACTCGGTCAAGAGCTTTGATGGCGTTCGAAACTCCTGAAGAAAAATTAGTAAGGAGAGCGATAAGAAATGAAAAAGACAGGGCAAGGAGGAGGAGAGCTAAAACGAAACAGAAACAGGTAGCAAAGTAAAGAATCTGACAGTATTTTGGCCACACCAAGCATGCATGGAATAGATGCAATTACAGGGAACATGCATCGCTCACTTCGCTATTTTGTGCTATTAGAGCACATCACTAGTATAATATATTTATATATATACCAGTGTGGGTTATTACGGTCGGCCATCCGACATTTGCCGCCCAAGAGTGCTTGATATCTGACCAAAATATTAATTGGTCGGCTATTTAGCCGGCCAAAGGGATCAGATCTGGTTATAATCGTATACTTTGCGATTATGTTTCTCTGGCATATTGGTTAGTGGTTATAACTTCTGTTCCACTTCAAAGCTGGCAGCTATAGTTTATTCCCAGCATGGGCACTTTTTTTTTCTCTTTATTTATTTTTCTCTTCTTTTTATTTTCTTCCTTTTCTCCTTTCTTTTACTCTGTTCTTTTTTCTTTGCACTCCTACTCCTACTTCTAGGTTTAATTTATGATTTGTTGTTGTTGTTGTTTGCTTTATTCCAGATTTATTTTCCCCATTACATGATGCACCTCACTCCAACTCAGTTCTAAATTATAGTTAGATCCAGTCCCAGTGTCCATGTTCAATAATTGAATATCCTACACTTGGTAACATAGCCCAACAGTACACTTCAGCATTAACTCTCAGTGACCTACTGCACTCACAACAAGCTAAGGCCATGAACAAGACTTTTCACAAAATACTTATTTACGCACAACTATTGACAATAATTTGAAATAACGATCAATTCTTTAAATACGATTGATCAATGATATGAATTAATTTTTTGAAGCCTATAAAGCAATACAAATATGTACTACAAGTCCTACCACAGTCTGTAAAGCAATGAAAATATGTAATAACATTTGTCCTACTAGATATTTAAATGTCAGACCAAGCTTAGTATTGTTCTGACATGTGTCTGAGCATTGAGTATTGTTCTGACATTTGTCTGAGCATTGATGAATAGCTATAATCCACACTGTTTACACTGTATATATGTATATAATGGTAGCTAGCGGTACTTCAGTGGTTCAAACATTTGCAAATGCGGAGTGTATAGAGTGAAACAGTTGAGTTGGAATTTTAAATAATGATATGTACATGTATCTGGCGTGTGTGGTGTAGATGGTGTATTTGCTGATACACAGTGTTGGATGTTCACGTTGTGTTTGTTTGTGTGTTTGTATGTATGCGTACGTGTATAGATTTGGCTCCCTCATGATTATCCCATTCAAGCTCCACCCATTTATGAATTAAAGTAAGTTTATTTGTTATTTATGCTTGGATTAATGTACGTCATATATAATACACTTGCCAGTCCTTAGTGGATTTTCTCTCTCAAGTTTTTTTTCCATTGTTGTCTACAAAAGCTCCATTTTTTTTAGCTTCATTAAAAAAAATTTTTTTACTATTATATATGTGACCGTCTACAGGAAAACCAGGCACAACGCGGCGTGCGTAAATATCGAGAAAAGATCGATCGATTTCTTAAAAATGTATTGTTTCAAGCCGACGGAAGGGAACGGTTAGGTCTATTATAGTGGGAACGACTTAAGCTATGACGATAAAACTTGGAGAGCTCAATATCTGGACGCCGACAACTCTGTAAGTGCAAAAAAAAATTTTTCGAAGGTGCCGCGTTGTGCCTGGTTTTCCTGTAGACGGTCACATATATATATATATATAGTCAGCTTAGACTGTTGATACTCAAGTAAAGGAAATAGATTCTTATTCATGTGATAGACAATGAGAAGACTCCTTGAAGTGATGAGTATTTTGGGTTAATGTATGATGTAGTAGTTTATATCTATTATCAACAATCCACTGATTTCAGGTGTCCGTGTGGAAGATAAGATGGTCGTGCATTCCGATTAGCAGGTCATTAGGAGGAACTACAAAGAGCAACTAAGAACAGGTTGTCTGTGCGGGAAGAATATTTCAGAGTAAATAAGATGAAGGATCTTGTTCTTTGCACTACATATTATGTTAGCTCTCACCTGTTCAATTTGTCACATGTGCGATGTTCATAGTGTAGGACTACAATAGTCAAGCCACACACATGCTAAACCTATGCATTAGTATAATTAAACCTTTTAACAACCCTGTACCAGGTTAAGTGTAGATTACACCACAACATGGAGGTTACTGTCGGATTTACACAATTGAGGGGCCAAAGGTCTGGGGATGGTGTAAATCCCGTACTGACTGGACAGAGTGATGCAACTGACTTGTATTGATTCTAGGCTACAGGAAACACATGGAAACTGAATTTGATTGGACAGTTCACGTATTCACCCCCTAGGAGCTGGGTATGAAATATATTCACTGCATATTGGGCAATCCGATTACAAGGTTGGAACCAACCAAGTTGTTACAACATTGAAATACACACCTCTTTACTCAACTTTCTTTAGTGTTCCGTGTTAATTTATTGAATAGTAAGACTTCTCTAAGGTTCCATTCCTTACCAGGTCACATTTGATACAGAATAGGTAGAGGATGGTTCAGAGTAGGTAGAGGTTGGTTACAAAGTAGTTATCATTTTACTTGTGCGAACTCACCTTAATTAGAAAGATTATCTAGTAAAGGCATAGTTTATAAACTTTTTATATACTTTGAAAACTTGAGTAAATTTGGAAACAGCGGTAAGACCCACTATTGTGTGAGTAGGAAACGGAGGTGTTTATCTGTCTAGCTACTTAGAAGCCATTATTTGTGGCTAGTCCAAAAAGATGGTAACATTTCAGTACCTTGGAAATCTGCAGGATTTATAAACCCTCAGGCTCCTAGTAGCGTTCTCACTACATCGCTCTGACGCACAGACTGGTGCCTTCGAGTTTTAAATAGTCTTCCCCCCCCCCCGTTACTACTTCTACTTCAATTATAGTGTTTGGTAAAGGGACTCGTGCTTAATGATCATGGATGCTGTAACTTTAGCACAAGTTTCAATCTAATATCTTTTTTTACTTTCTTTTGCCAATCTCTGTCCCTTGTCATTTTACTTTAGCAAATAAAAAAATGCCAGCTGATTACTTAATTCTTCATGTGTATGTGTGTGTGTGTGTGTCTCTGTGTGTGTGTGTGTGCGTGTGTCTGTCTGTGTGCGTGTGTCTGTCTGTCTGTGTGTGTGTGTCTGTGTTTGTGTGTGTGTTAAGAGGGGATTGGATGACTTCTGAAGATGATAAAGTCATTGATGATAACCTTAAAGAAATATTCAAGTGAGTGCACTTCTTTCCACGCAATCATTATTGATATGCTTTTGTGTATGTATGTCGTCTGTGTGTATTTATGTATAATTATTTGTGTGTACTGTATATGTGTGTTTGTTTTGTGTATTTGTATATTTGTTTGTGTATGTATATATATGTGTTTGTTGTGTGTTTTATATGTTTGTTTGTGTGTGTATGTGTACATGTGATGCAGGTGCACTGGTGGTGAGGTTGTGGTATACCAGTGGGCGGAGTGGCTCAGGGAATATGTGGATGGGAAGGTCCCGGCGGAGACAACAGGTGAACTCATCACATACACACACACACACATACACACACACATATACACTCTCACACACATACACACACACACACACATACACACACACATATACACACTCACACACATACACACACATATACAAACTCACACACACACACACTCACACACAGAGTTGACAGTTCCGTTAGTTAATGAATGAGTCCTGTGTATTATGTACCCAGCAAGTTAGGATTATAGAGGACATTTTTAGGCCTTTAGGGGGGAGGGGGGTGAGCATCATCCCCCTCTGACAAGGGTTTTGCCTTATCTCCCTTAGAATTATTACAATTGTCATGTTTGCCCCCATCAATTTCATGGAAATGATAACTCGCTGTAAATTCAAAAATGTTGTTTTGTCCCTGCCTGAAATTTCATTTTGTAACTTTATAGTACAAAGCATGAATTGTTTAACATAATGTACATTACATACATGCACATCCTTTATAGCCATGTCTTCCTGTAGTCCCACTGGCACTTACTGAAGGAGAAGATGAGGTTCTTTCAGATGAAGACGGAGAAAGCAATACGCCAAATACTTCTCCTGTGACCACACCCACTTACGCCTTGACTACTGAAGGGCTGGCACTTACGCACATGCAGAGGCCATTGCCAACAGTGGAGATAATTCACGGAGAACCCCTTACCGATCGCAAAAGTACTTTCCAGGCTCATGCAGCAGTAGTGCACTCTGTGGAAGAGGTGAGTACGTATGTGTGTATGTATGTGTACAAACGCCGAAAACTAAATTGTGTGTGTGTGTGCGTGCTTAGGTGAAGCAAATGTTGTCTGAATTGAAGACAAACAAGAAAATAGCTTCAGCCACCCACAACATCCTAGCTTATAGGTAAGGGTCGTCAACACTGTAGGTTGTGTTGCCTAAGTCTGAACCCTGACTGAAATTAGGTGCACTGGTCTACATCTCTCACGATCATTCAATTGTATCTCATAGAACTCTTGAGTTGTGTTAAGAATGAATGCCTTCCATAGCAAATGAAGTTGCATTCCTAGTTATTATAGCCAAGTAATAGGGTAATAGACACAAATAGAATATTTTACATAGAAAATAGCGTCCTGACAAATACACTTATGGCCTCATAACTAGTGTGCCTTCTCTCTTGGTTATCCTGTCATTGGTCATGTTTTGGCAATAAATTGACAACTTTTGTCCTCATCTGCTATGTTGCCCCCTCTCATAGGTTGGTGGGTGTGTCAGGATTGATGCAACAGGACTGTGACGATGACGGGGAGGCGGCCGCTGGAGGGAGACTGCTGCATCTGTTGCAGGTGGGTGTGTCTAGATAATCTATGTCTATGTATGAGATCAGTTGGAGTGCAATAATGGTACTTATGTTAACATTTCTATTCATTTACTACTACAAAACACTTTTTACCTTAATTTTTCCAAATGCTGGTCGCCTCGGTAGTCTATAATTGGGCGCGTGAAGTGAGACTCTCACTAACGAGTCTCAGTTGATATTTTGGTGTATATATGGCAAAGTTCACAGAGGTCAATGCATGTCCACCTCTGGAGGCTACTATGCTTTAAAATGTTAACATTAGTGTGGGCGCAAGAAATTTAGGAGAAAAAAGAGACTTCGAAATAGTACCATGAAAAAATAATCTAAGAGCTACAAAGACAGAGGAGGCCACCAATGAGCTGTTGGAGCTTCTTCTGCTCGGAAGCAGCGGTACGCTTGATAAGCTCAGCCTTCAAGACATCATAGGGACACGATCCAGCGGTGGCCTTAACAACAGATCTCCAACTTCATTGGCTATTTCTGGAGAGAGCAAGCTAACTATGTACTGGAAGTGTGCCTTCTGACCGGTGATGCCTTACAGACGTTCAAAGTTAAGTCTTGCAAACTTCACAACTTCATTTTCTATTAGTGGCAGTGGAAGTTACTTTGTCATAGCCAATGCCCTTTGTGCTGAGTAGATGTTCGTACCACCTGAAGTTCCAATAGCTGTGGACAACTGTCTATACGACTAAAACCAGCCACGTTTTTATAATATTTCTGATATGTATAGGGAGTTCAGTACCACCGCTTCTCCCTACAACTTTAACTGTATAAGTTCCTCTAGCATCTCTTTCTCGTGTGTCTGTCTGGTTGCCGGAGAAAGACCATTAACAAATTCAAGTTGACCAGTGCTTGGACATCTTATCTGGTATATAAAGATCCTAATAGTACAATTGCATTCAATTCCTAAAATTTGTTAAATTCCAACCCCCCCCCTCTCTCTCTCTCTCTTCAATTATAAATTTGAATGCATATTGCAGAATATAACATTAGCGTACATGGTTAGTGGCGTGTGTGAGGGGTAAAGTGCCTTCCTAGATAATGGCATGATAGTAAATGTGATAAATTTGTAGCACGTCACAACTGGTTGTGTGTATGTGTTCAGGTATGGTGGGATCCTGTTGCACAGTGATAGATTCAAGCACATCAACAATGTGGCCAGAATACTGCTACAGGAGTCTGGCATTGGACTACCTGCTACTACACAAGTGAGTGAGTGGGCGGATTACTGCAGTGCTAGGAGAGACCCTTACTCTCTCTCTCTCTATCTCACTTCTTAGTCTGTTCCTTACCGTACAATAAGGAGCGACTGATATCTGTCATAGTGATATGAATGTCTGGGCATGAAGCATGGTAGTGTGACTTTAGATAGGGGTGGAAGTGGGGGGGGGGGGGGGAGCTTTTTTTTTTCCCAACAAAATTTCTCAGCTTCCTTCTTTTATTCTTTCATGGTGTGTGCAGTATGTAATTAGGATACACGCAAGTCTGTAGTATATAATGTGCCTGTCTGGCAGTAACGACGATGGCAATGGGGTTTATATTCATGAATAATTCATTGGATGATTAGCTGTATTGTGTTAGTACAGCGTTGTCACTAAACGACTGGATTATTGTGTTCACGAGAAAGCTGTACCAGGTTGGTAAAGTGTCGTCATAGGAGGAGAGCGCTTAGACAATAGTTAACTGCAACTCCCTCGCTCTCAGCAATGATGAAGGTGGTGTGTGCATTCATGAAAACATGGGTCAAGAAAAGTGAGTGAGAAAAAAAAGCAGACTATGTAATCAAATGAAGTGGTAAACTATTATTAACAATTGATAAATATACCATATGCAATGCATTCCTAATTTGCAAATGTTAGTACATCAAGTACCACTGTATGGCGGGATACTTATTTCCATACTAATCACTCTCAATAATATTTTTCCTTAGAATTGTCCAAGGTCCCCCCCCTTAGTTGTCAAATGTTCCCAAATTTATCTTTACTATTTTCCATTTTCCTCAATTTGCTTCATTGTGTGTGTGTGTTGTGTGTGTGTGCGTGCTACAGGGAACACAATCTACCAAGACAAAATCAAGGAAGCAAAGAGCAAAATCAAAGAACTAGTCATTATTTGATCATCATTTTAATAGCATGCTCACTAAATTTATTTTACTCATGAAAATTATGTGGAAAAATATTTTACTCATGAAATGATGTGGGCAAACACTTAACGTAATTCTAAATTCAAATTGTTTTCACATGCTTCTCTTAGAGAACTATTAATGACATTAATCTCTTCGTTGGTCAGTGTTCTCTCCATTGACCTGTACGTGATACGGTAGCAGCGACTAACCCTCCCACTGCCAGGGGGCGAATATTCATCCACCAGTTTGAGCGTCTCCACCAAATCTCCGCCAATAGACCTGACAAGGTCAGTAAAGTCTGTCTCGGAGAAATTCGTGTCTGGCAAACCATCAGCGTTAACTGAATTGTTTCTGATGGGCAGCCAGAATGTGATATCTTTGTGACAAGGAGGACACTTGCTGAAAGGCACGAACTTAATGTTAGTTGAAGGATTAACGCCAACCTCACGGAACTGGTTGGAGAATCTCTCGTCTTCGCTCCAAAGGGTTCGAATGTCTGGAATAGCAAACAGAAGCATGGCCAGGCGGTCCAGACCGAGCCCGAATGCCCACCCTATCCTGTCTTCAACACCACCGTTCTGTACTATTTGCTGCCTCATAATTCCGGAGCCAAGCACTTCAAGCCACTCCCCTTCAAACTTTATCTCCAGTTCGTAAGAAGGGTGGGTAAAGGGAAAGTAACACGAGTTCCAGCGAAACTCTGTCTCGTTTCCGAACAATTGCTTGACAAGCTTCACAAGTGTGCTCTTCAAATCCACTTCCATCATTTTGACGGCATCAATGGTGTGCATGTGCTGCTTGTCGGGCGTCTCCACGTAACTGGCACTTCCCTCCTTCTCAAAGATCACCAGAGTGCTGTCGTCTGGACAACTCTTGAAAAGCTCGGACCGTGTGAACAGCCGGACTCCTTCCATCTGGTGGAACACTGGATAGTGACTCCGGTCTATCTCGTCTCGCCTGTAAACATCGCCTGTGACTAGGAAATGGTTAAAGCCCATGCGGATAAAGTCCCTCTGATGAGAAGACGTGTGACTTCTCAGGACTGTACTATTGTTAATATAGTAATTGTCATTCTTGCTACGGGCTATGTGGTCTTGGGGAATCAGAAGGCTGTCAAAGCACTGCTCAGTGCTCACCACTGGAGGGACATTGTCAAAGTGGGCATAGTAGGCATTACCTGTTCTGGAGACGTACGTCTTGTGGAAGTGATGGACGACCCTCTGCTTTATGATGTTGACAGGGTTGTTGGGACGTAAATGCAAGTTTTTCCCCACTAGATTGCATATTCTGGGCGTCACGTTGGTCATCTCGTCCACTGGGTGCTCCACTCCCAAAAGTGAGACAGATTTAGCAAGTGTAGAAGATTTTGGTGCAGAAGAATTCAACAAGGATGGGTTCAATGATGTGGACTTGAACTGTCTTTTCAGCCAGTGGCTTTGGCGAAAGCATTTTTGAACATGGATTTTGTACATTACACCAATGAAATTGAGAAGAATATAAACGCTGAACAGCAGAAATAGTTATTCAGATTGTATGACTTTTTACCGAATTAAAATGGTAAAGCGTTTTCATTGCACATGCGTATAGTGCGAGTTACAACCTAGAAAATAGTTTCTGCGGTCTATCCGGTCAAAGGGAACTCGAATTGAATTGCTCTGGTATCGGCTCTTCCTTAGTTCTGGGCAGTAGTCTGAGTTGGTTATAAGTTAGCGGTAAGGCTTTTCTGTTGACTGATCTAATTTAGATACATTATGAATACAGGTAGCCAATCATATGTTAGCTTGTGTGTAGTGTTCGTTCGGGTTATCAGTATCACGCTCTAAGAATTATGTTGTTGGTAACGTGTGATGTAGACTGCAGGTGTCAACATGTCTGTAAAGTAGTGGCAGTTCTGTGAGTAAAGTTGTGTATTAGCCCGTTTCTAATACTTGCCCACCATGTAACATTCCTGGGTAATGGTGAAGCTTCTTGGGAGTTTTGGTTTCCTTGAATAGTTTGTGTAACATTTTAAGTCTGGCATTTGCTTGCTTTTTTTTAAGACTGGTTTCATGCAGGGTTTATTCCAAGGAAGTGGTTTGAAATGTTGAAGTCTGTCCATTACAACTGTGCAGTGTGTGTGTGTGTGTGTAGAGTTACTTAGCAACCTTGACAGTACGGCTGTATTCATCTTAATTTTATATTGGTACCTTGCTTATTGTTTTTGGACCAGCTGTTATCCTGGGTGTATAGATCTCCCTTACTAAATTTGGCAATGGTAAAAAAAAAATAAGAAGTGTTATTCCTGAAATAAACCCTGGCATGTTGACTTGGCAAGTGTGAAATAATTGTGTGTTTGTTTTGTGTTATATGAATTTTCTCTCCTAGAGTTGGCCTTGGTATCACCATGTCGGACGGCATTGCTTTTTCCAAGGGAGTGCTGCTGAAAGGTCTTCCTTTTAATGTCACGGAAGATCAAATCAAAGTTTTTTTTAAGACAATAAAACTTTCTGACGAGATGATTCGCATTATTAAGTTTTTGGATGGTAGGCCGACAGGTGTGGGGTTTGTGAAACTGAGAGACGAAGACTTGGAGAGAGCTCTGTTGATGGACAAGAACCACATTGGTGAGCGTTATATAGAAGTGATGCCCTCTGACGAGACCGAAATGCACCACCTTTGTTTGAAAGCTCGTGCGGGTGATTGTGATGCCAGAGAGATAAATAGAATGGCTGGTAAGGATGCCAAGCGTGGCATAGTCAAAAGAGATCGCTCCCCTATTCGTCGTGCCTTGCAGACCCGCTTCGTTTATTTGTCCGGTATTCCCCATGGCTGCCAGTACAAGGAAGTCCGTAGGTTTTTCAAGGGGTGCCATATTGGTATGAATTGCATCCATCTGCTGAAAATGGATGAAGGGAGAGACTTTCGAGGTGACGGTTATGTGGAGTTCAAGGACAACATGGAGTGCAGGAAAGGCCTGCTCAATGATGGCAACACTATGAATGACAGTGCCATCCGGGTGGTGCCTTGCACTCAGGAGGAGGTTGAGCGTGCTCTGCAGGATAATGTAAACAGAGGGCGTGGCAGGAGCAGGTCCCCCAGGGGACGTCGAGATCGGAGAAGTGGTGGGGGTGCGCGCGGAGGAGGAGGAGGTGGCAGTGGTGGTGGTGGTGAAGACGAAGCCTTTTTCACTCCTGCTTATCGTGAACGCGAGGGGCGATACAGGAGCACGATAGCATCCATGGCATATGGAGGGAGAGGTATTATTGAGCAGCGCCCTCAGAAGTTTGAAGACTCCTTACCTTTGGATCACCCACCACCTCCGCCATCATCATTTGATGACAGGTCCATGATGAATTCCAATGGTTCTCGTTTCCAGAACCAACCAATGGTGGGACCAGAAATGACTTTCAGGTCAACTTCGGGAATCCCGTTGGTATCCAATCATTCTCCCGCAGATAGGTTTGTGCCGGTGATGCAAGCTGCCATGGGGGTATCGGGAGGCAATATGATGGCTGGCCACACGCCTACCAAGCCTCTCATGAATGTACCTCCCATGACTGGAGGTGTGGAGCACAAGATCATCCGACTGGAAGGCTTGCCCTATGAAGCACTTCTGCAGGATATTGTGGAGTTTTTCCGTGGCTATGGTGTGACCATTGACAATGTGCGAATCCAGTGCCGTGACGATGGTAGCCCAAGTGGAAAGGCCTTTGTGACCATGCCCAATGAGAAGGTAGCCCAGTCTGCTCTGCACGACCTGAACAAGAGGTATATTCGTGGTCGGTATATTGAACTGTTCCTTGTGTAGGGGGACGTGTGGACCTTGTTTACATGTTTGTATCCAGCTTCACCTTGTTAGTGTGCTTGGGTCCAGTGACATTGTGGATTTATATACGTGGCTATTTCTTGCCAGGCACTATATTGCATTAATACACACATGAAATCACATATTCAACTATTGCTTACTTTGTGTTAGAAATTACGCATGTATTACAAAAACAAACAAAAAAAAGTGAACTAAAGAAGTCTGGTTATATATTCATGGGATATAAGATGTTTTGGTGGGTGTGGTGTATTGCATATGATGAGAGGGAGTCGCAGGGGCAGAGCCCGAGGGTGTTAAGTTGACTGGTGTCGTGCCGAGGGGAGTGGTAGAGCTCATCATGTGACCTGCGGCTGTGGAGGTGCTATCTGACCGGCTGTGTGTGGCCGCACCTTGGATTCTGCGAGGGGCCAAGTTGACGAGGTATTTCTATGGCAACACACATGTGTGGAACAATCAGTTCATAAGTGGTACGAGCACAGTATGGTGAAGCAAGTGAGGTTTTTACAAAGCTATATCTACCTTAGGCTTTGACAGTGGGTTTAACTCTGGTTAATCTAAGGTACTCCTGGTTCCACTGTTGCAACACTCCATGTAGTTTCACTCTCAACCCATTCACCACCATAGAAACTTATGCAACATTTGATTCCAATAAGAGCACACCAATAGTTTTTCCCTGTGAACTTACATCGGTGACCTCTTGCTCATTGATGTTAAGTGTTTTCTGGTAGGCTGCAGTGAATAGTTCCATGGCCCTGGAGTGGTACATTAACTGAGCGTGGATGTGTTCTAGCAGAATCAGCTGGAGCACGGGACACAAAGCAAGAGAGTTACATAATACAATTGTACGGCACTTGCATGCTATCATACAGGATGTTCTTTAAGTTCCACTTATTTGTAAAAAAAGTTGGTAAAAGATGGCTACTGGTGTAAATCTGGATTTCCATGGGAATCCACACATGACAGTATGCAATGTACTTGTGTGATATTCAATTAGGCAAAAAAAAATTTTTGTAATTCATTATCACTAAGATCAACACCCATCTACTTATGACTAGTCTGATATTGCTGGAAGGATAGCTTTTGACAGTAGTTACATAAAATAGATCAAAGCTAGCTTATTGGGCGGGTCTAACTCGCACTCTATCAATTCATGTACATTCAATTATTGTGGTGGTGATATGGTTGATTGGCCATGGGTAATGGTGCAGTCAACTATACCTAATCATTATTTCTTGCTCAGCTCATTGTTACAGAGAACAGCACTACTTTAGGACAATTAATATGCTTTGGGTCAAGTTTTCTTAGCTTTCTCCACCAACAGTCTAAAATTGGTGTGGTCATTATAAGACTTGACCACTAATGTTTCAATTTACAGGCACGAATTTTTTTTTTTGTTTTTTTTTGTTGACATTCTGATGTAACTGTGTCCTACCTTGAGATCTGCAGTTCTTCTCCTTTCAAATTCCATCATGTAGTCTTCTACAGTCTTGGCCGTCCTCATGCGGTCTACCTTAGCTTTCTGGAGTTCTGACTCAGACTAAAATATCAACCAATACAATATTGTCTATTGTTGTCACTAGGTGAGTTTTTGGTACTAATAAGCATATTCACTTGCACAACTCTCTCCCCCCCTTTGCAAGTATCGTCAACTGCAAAAGACTGCCCCGTAATAAATAACTTTATAGTCATACGGTAATACCCTCCTTTTCCCTTTCTTTCCTGACACTCAACATGGATACTTCACACGTATTGCATATCTAAAGTGGTTGTCACATGTCTTCTGCACCAGAACAAGTGTACAGACACCTAGAAATAGCCTTACCTGTGCCTGATTGTGATAAGTTTGGTTAAGGACCATACTAATGGTATCGTTATGTTAAATAAATTATGAAACCTAAAAATAAATTAAATGGATACAATTTTCTTGCGGTTGGAAGGATAACTGATTTTGGTGCGCTCGACTGTCTTCCTCTTGAACACTTCCTTCTCTCCAGTATTATGAATCATTCTTACTTCCTCCTGGCAAATAACAATATATCACACAATAATAATCAGTAAACTGGGATCACGTGCAGTTTGCTGTAATAACAACAGAGCACACATTCACCAACCACTCCCTCTTCCCCTCCCAAGGGTGATGGTATGTATCAAACCTTATGAAGATATGTATGACACAAGGGTGATGGGTCAGGTAATGACAAGCTTTAGCCATTGTGTGCTGTACTGTATAAGGTATGTTTAACCAATAAAATTGTTATTTGCCTTCACACCTAAACTAAAAGTGTGCAATAGCCAGGGATGTAATGCACGAAAAGAGGGAAATTTTGGTTGCCGCTTTCGCCTTGTACTTTATTAAAATCCTTTTGAAATGATTAGAATAACTACCAAAGATAACGGCTCAGATACACTGCACAAAAATTGTCATGAGCACTTGAATGAATCACTTTTAATAGGCTGATGAGCATTGCAGGTATCATTGTGAACATGTGGAATCACTTAAAATCTTCACACGTGCTACGTTTTCTCGCCTAGTAACCACTAACAATCACGAATCTGTTTTATATGGTACCCCGTGTATTCATTCCTTATCCCTTCTCCCTCCATCTCCTCCATTTCATCTTCATCCATCTCATCTACCACTCCCCCTTCCTCATCTCATCGACCACTCCCCCTTCCTCGGGCTCATTGACCACTCCCTTTTCCTCCATCTCATCCACCACTCCCCCTTTCTCCGTCTCATCCACCACTCCCCCATCCTCCATGTCATCCACCACTCCCCCTTCCTTCATCTCATCCACCACTCCCCCTTCCTCCGGCTCATTGACCATTCCCCTTCCTCCGGCTCATTGACCACTCCCTCTTCCTCCACCTCATTGACCACTCCCCCATCCTCCATCTCATCCACCACTCCCCATCCTCCATCTCATCCACCACTCCCCCTTCCTTCATCTCATCCACCACTCCCTCATCCTCCATCTCATTTACCACTCCCCCATCCTCCATCTCATCCACCACTCCCCCATCCTCCATCTCATCCACCACTCCCCTTTCCTCCATGTCATCCACCACTCCCCTTTCCTCCATCTCATCCACCACTCCTCCCTCCGTCTCATCCACCACTCCCCCTTCCTCTGGCTCATCCACCACTCCCCCATCCTCCATCTTATCCACCACTCCCCCTTCCTTCGTCTCATCCACCACTCTCCCTTCCTCCGTCTCATCCACCACTCCCCCTTCCTCCATGTCATCCACCACTCCCCCTTCCTCCATCTCATCGACCACTCCCTCATCCTCCATCTCATTGACCACTCCCCCATCCTCCATCTCATCCACCACTCCCCTTTCCTCCATCTCATCCACCACTCCTCCCTCCGTCTCATCCACCACTCCCCCTTCCTCTGGCTCATCCACCACTCCCCCATCCTCCATCTTATCCACCACTCCCCCTTCCTTCGTCTCATCCACCACTCTCCCTTCCTCCGTCTCATCCACCACTCCCCCTTCCTCCATGTCATCCACCACTCCCCCTTCCTCCATCTCATCGACCACTCCCTCATCCTCCATCTCATTGACCACTCCCCCATCCTCCATCTCATCCACCACTCCCCTTTCCTCCATCTCATCCACCACTCCCCCTTCCTCTGGCTCATTGACCACTCCCTCTTCCTCCATCCATCCACCACTCCCCTTTCCTCCGTCTCATCCACCACTCCTCCCTCCATCTCATCCACCACTCACCTTCCTTTATCTCATACTCCCCCTTCCTCCATCTCATCCTCTAGTACTCCATACACAAAACAGATTTTATTACATGTATGACAAGAGTTGTTTGTGTGTTGGATCAACAGAATAGTGAGGTATTTTGAAGGATTTTCTTTGCATAACTATTTTGAACTTGGAAGTCAAAGGTCATGCCTGGGTTCTCCTTTTCATCCAGGCCTCCGAAAGTTCAGAGAGTGTGGTAAACAAGGGCACTGATTTTGTAATGCTGAAAGGCATTGAATGTAACACAAAACATAACTTATTACGTGATTATGTGGTACCAGTGGGACATATACCCTTGTGGCTATGAATACTTCAAGTGGCTGGAGGATGCATTCCATTTGCATTAACTGCTAGCTACTTCAATTTATTGAAACACCTGATTAATGATAACCATTATATATTTTTGCATCCCACATTTCTGGCAAGATAATCAATCGTACTTCACTCTTATTATTTCTGTTTGTGAAGAAGAAAAAAAAAAAACCCCCATCAAACTCCAATGGTTACTTACTCTAGCCTTACGACAAGTTGGGCCATAGTCAAGCAAAGGTTTCACCACTCTGGACTCCATCTTCTCTATCTATTTCCACATATACCATTCTATATCACACTGTTTTTATGTTTGAATGCAAAGTGCATACCTTAATATCACTCCAGTCTTCTAGAGTAGAGAAACAGTCTGCTACTGCCAGTAGAGAAGTTTTGACCTCTCCATGCTCATTGTTGGCGAAGTCTTGTAATGTCTTGACGATATTGTCTCCTTTATTCCTTAAGTGGGCTGTTTTTCGTACCACTGCTCCAAGATCTTTGGCTAGGGCAGAAAAATGTCTTTCTACATGTGCTATTCGATCTTCTAGGTACTTTTCTTCTGATATCAACCTTTTTAATGTTAAAATAATATATGTAATTGCCAATATGAATCATTGACAAAGAAAATCAAGTAGAATAAGAAATATTTGCACAAAACTCACTTCACTCGGAGCTCTTCCGCGGAAAGGGGAGCGTTTGAGCCTGAGCTTTGGGCCGCTCCTTGAGCAGGTGCCTGAGGAAATAACAGCGCATTGCCGAGAGACTGAGTATGAGTTACTTGGGAGGGTGCCGCCAGTGGCTGGTACAGGGAAGCCTGAGTGAGTACAGATTGCTGCGGTAAAGCTTGATGTGGCGCGTTGGAAGCCATTTTAGTTAGAAAGCCTGGGAAGATTGTTTACGATACCGTCCTAGCAACTACAATTTAAATTAGTGCGCATTATATTTTGCTGAATCAGCACAATGACGTTTTATCTAGCGACTCCTTACCTATTCGCAAAATTTCAGGGCTGTCTACTTTGCTTACAGAAGTATTTGCTGGTTTTCACGCCGCAGCAGAAATGTCCTCACCAAAATTGCATGTATTTGAAGATAATGCGAAGATACAGTCTGCTGTTGTAGACCTGATAGTTGCAAAAGCTGCTGAAGCCGAGAAACATCATGGCCACTTTTCCATAGGCCTATCAGGGGGCAGTGTCTCCAAAATAGTATCCCTCGGTCTCAGAGACAGAAAAGAATTGAACTGGTCCTCTTGGCACGTATTTTACTGTGATGAGCGTCATGTGGATTTCGAAAATCAAGATAGCACTCATGCATTTTACAAGAAAGAGTTTTTTGATCATGTTCCTATTCAGAACATTTATTCTATTGATCCCACAGTAACTGTCCACGAAGCATCAGAAGATTATGTCAGAAAGATCAGGAAATTGTATCCTGGTGATAACTTGCCAACTTTTGATCTCCTGCTTCTTGGGATGGGACCTGATGGGCACACATGTTCGCTGTTTCCAGACCACCCTGGTCTGAATGAAGTGGAAAGCCTAGTGATTCCTATTATAGACAGCCCTAAGCCTCCTTCCTGCCGCATTACTCTGACTTATCCAGTGCTCAACAATGCACGTTGTGTGGCTGTTATATCTGCTGGTGAGAGCAAGGCCTCTGCCGTCAAGGACTGTCTGGAGCCTGTAGAGGGTCAGCTACCACTACCTGCAGGAAGAGTTCGGCCAACTGCTGGAGAGTTGCATTGGTTTATGGATGAAGGAGCATCTAGCAAACTTGCGAATAAATGACCTTTCTCTCCTTTTTTTTTTTAAGTATTTTTTTTTTTTGTATTTGTGTACTAGCTAGCATGGATTATTAGTGAAACAACATACATGTTACTGGAAATTGTTGTAGATCCAATTCCTTATTATCGCTATAAATGCCACAAGTAGGATTTCCCTGTGAAGCGGTTAGGTAAAGGGTCTAGCTATGCCAGATAAATTCAGTCTGTTAACAAATAATTCCCAGAGATCAATGCAGATATGGCAACGTGTTTATCTGCAATTAATTAATGACACAATATGAAATGCAATGATGCATGTACTCAGGCTTACTCAATATGTAGCACCTTGCCATAGTGGTGAAAGCATCTGGTCAAATGCAATAGGGACGTTTGGTTATGCTGATTTGGCATGTTATCCATGACCACTATACTATTCAAGTCCCCTACAAACATGGGGAACAAGTCACTCTATTACGTATAACCAGACCCTTTCCCTGCTATGTAGCAGGTAAAGGGTCTGGCTCAATATGTAGCACCTTGCCATTGAAAGCGTCTGGTCAAATGCAATAGGGACGTTTGGTTATGCTGATTTGGCATGTTATCCATAACCACTATACTATTCAAGTCCCCTACAAACATGGGGAACAAGTCACTCTATTACATATGACCAGACCCTTTCCCTGCTATGTAGCACAGGTAAAGGGTCTGGCTACTCCAGACTAATACTGTAGCTACAATAACAATGTCTTACTCCTAGTCCTGTAATAGTAGCTACAGAACATTAGGTTACACAGAAATCTTGCTATAGAAATACAGTGTTTAATTTGGTGCATGTAGCTAGTTAGCACTTTGTTTCTCTGTATGACAGGATTTTGAGTGTCTAATGCTTACAGTTTATGAGTAATGCTAGATTGTGACAATTAGCTAGTGTTTTTTAGTACATATACATAGTTATGATATTATATAAGCAAATATCATTAGATACAAACTGGCAACAAGTTCTGTGGCAAAAGACTTATCTTCTTTATCGTCACTTTCTGTAGACACATACAAATGATTAAAAAAAACAACTAAAAAAAAACACAAACAACATCAAGAAAAACAAGAACCATGCAAGTGACAGGGCACAGCCCAAGAAAAATAAATAATAAATAGATTCATATTTATGTCAGTGTGCTAATACAGCTGAATGTGTACAGGAATGTTAGTTGACTGCTCAATTTTGACAACCAACCACGAGATCCAGTAAAGAATAGAAAAACTAATACACATGGGCCATGTTTGTTAGAATATTGGTGAGGCCATGACTGCACTAGCTGCATCCATTCTGATACCCCTGTTTTCCTTTAGGTTAGAGAAATCAAGATACCATCTTGAACCAGACAAGTTACATACAATATTATATATAATATATATGAGTTTGTGGATTCCCTTAGATCATACTAGATTCAGACGAATGGAAACATGCAGGTTATTTCATAATGAAATCTGTTGCATAATGAGTAAGAAATATATCTTTTAAACTCACTGTCACACAGTCTTCCTGCAAAACATGACTGTTTAGGAAGGCAAGTGGAGCATGGTTCCCCAGATATATATGGCTTCTTGCTGTAGTCAGCCCTAGCATTTAATAGCAGTAGGTATTGTACGCAAAACACAAATGTACATTATCATGTAGGTGCTGTGTGTGTGCATGATTAAATAATCGTAGCTTCCTCTACCTCTCTTTTCTTCAGACTTATTGGTGTTTGGAACTTTTAATCTCTCATGGTACTATAAATAGTCTTCGTATTACAGAGATATCATAGAGACTTCCTACCTGATTCCCTATGATTGTTACACTTACTGTTGGTTTAGGTAACAGACATAGAACTGTGTTGGAGCATTAAGTAGGTTTGGCTCTGTGTCAGAACAATTAGCTGAACCACAGCCTACTTCAGTAGCCGTTGCCCACGCCAACTGCAAGGATATAAATAGGTTAGCTTATCTTTGGCCACAATGAAAAACATTTTATTTAAACTTAAAAATTAATAGTAAGTGGCTACTTAAAAAGAATAATTAAAAATATAATATTTGCAACTTATTTGCAATTTGCTTTTTAAACGGTTCACTTGGTAAGAGTTTCATCTAGATATTTATGGTAGCTATTTTAGTATGACTTAAGAATAACAACACATGAATATACATAACACCTTAATCACCCATCTTAAGTGATGAATTTGAGTACTATAGGTACATTTCATAACTATGTAAACATTTTTAATAGCCCTAAAATATTCTTTTCCTGAGCACAAAGCAACCCATGCAATGTAACTACCCGACAGTGAACTACCTGTGTATAGTTTCTGCAACCATCTTCTTTCAAGCATTCATTGGCGTCATAGAGATAAGCAAAGCTCTCAATTATCCACGTTTCTGCTGCAATTTGCTCATAGTCAATGAAAGTGAAAGTACTGCGTGAGATGGCCCATATTTCTCCAACTTCATCCAAACCTATTACTTCCTGTACTCGATTTGGGTTAGATCTTACTCTACATTTTGTTGCATAATTTAGTGCAGCTTGTGCCAAATCTTCATTCCATGACTAGTATTTAACATAACAGAATAAACAGTGCACCATTGTTTATTGTCACACACAGCCAGAGAAAAAATGGTTGGTTTAGTTTTGCATGATAATCATAGCTAGCTACCAGTGAATATGAAAGAAATGACTGGAACTAAATTTTCAATTAGCTAGGTGTTTCTTGAAATTAGCTGCACACACACAACAAATGCACCAAACAGACATATGCTAATACATTATGAAAAGTAGACTGAAGGCATATTGTAGAATTGTGCTCTTTTTCCAAATTACTTTTTTTACTCACCAAAAATTGCATACCACTGGCCAAGGGTTCCACTTCCGCCCTAACTGCATTGAGGACCTCCAAAACCGAAGATGTTGCATTCCCTAACACTTTGTGAGGAATACCGCGGTCCGAAGCTGATATTGCGGTAAAAATTGAGCTGGTAAGCAAACCAATAAGTATTACCTTCATCCCGTTGCTACCGCCATTATATTGCCGATAAATCTCCGCACCCTAAAATTAATGCGAGCAATTGCGGGCCGCTCAATTGGAGAGATTGTCGTTGCGGTCTCGGGGTGTCGGCGGAACTACCACTTCACGTAAAGATCCTGCCAAAAATATTTACTACTTTTTCAATAAATTTATTCACCAAACTAGCTATTCCTAATTACTCTGACTGTATTTCAAGAATTTTGTGGCACAACATTATTGTAATTGAGACATTATAGCTACAACTAAGATTTGTCTTTATGCACATATAACAAATGTTTCCAAATAGTACTGTAGTGTGAATGCTTGTCTAGCTGTTAAAACACAAATGATGTGCTCGATGCTGTTGCAGAAGAACACTGTAAAGCAGCAACATTATCAGAGTCTTTGACCAATTGGGCTGAACATTTTCATGCCGCTGCCATCATTGATCTTTTCACACCTGCAAATAAGTATGTTTGATAGTACTTGTGCCACTGGTTTGCCTTTCGTTAGAATTATTGTGACATTTGTGGAGGAATTTGTCCCCTGATTATTAGCAATTTCATAGAAATAAGGAGCTAGCTAGCTGGAATAATTTTTTTTGCTAATCTGATCACTTTGAATTTCATTCTGACAATTCAATACCCTGTATGTATAATTGTAATGCTGTTTAACTTTCATTGAGATGTACTACTGAATACAGAGGTGTTTTGAGCCAATCATTAGCCTTGCTGGTGAGTTAACATCTGGATATATTTATAATAATAGGCCAGAGTCAGGATATTTAGGTAAGTCTGGATACATTTATTTGTTTCATAGTATCTTTATGCTCTATAATTTATCCTGTCTGATTTGTCAGAATTGAAGTTGCATGAATGAGAGGATTCCCTAAGACAGTCATTAATTTTTTCTTTATAAAAAAGCTAACAAATAGCAAAAAATAAAAAATAAAAACAACATTTTATAGCCGGTTTTACTTGAGTGGTGGTGGTGGTGGTAGTGGTGGGTGGTGGTGGTGGTGGTGGTGGTGGTGGTGGTGGTAGTGGTGGTGGTAGTGGTGGTGTTGGTGGTAGTGGTGGTGTTGGTGGTAGTGGTGGTGTTGGTGGTAGTGGTGGTGGAGGGGGGGGGGGGGGGGGGGCCCTAGGATATCCACTTAGGTTTCATTTATTAACGGCTATAGTCCACCGCAGTTGTCGTAGTGGTCCGTTAGCTTAGTCGGTAGAGCGTCGTGCTAATAACGCGAAGGTCGGGAGTTCGAGCCTCTCACGGACCATTTTTTTTTTTCATTCGTATTTTTTTTTTTTTTTTTTTTTTTTTTTTTGCACATTTTTTGTTTTTTTTTTTTTTTTTTGCAAAGTTTTTTTTTTTTGCACTTTTTTGGTACAATTTTTTTTTTGGGGGGGGGGGATGCTATATTTTTACATTTTAGCATCACTTGTAAAATGCCTTATATAAATAAATTAACAGGGCCTTTTTTTTTTGGTAATATTTTTGTTGGTAACTAACGTTCAGTACAGTATTTTCCAGGTGTACACTATATGTATGCAAGGAAGGTGTGTTGCTAGAATATATCCAGTAACTTGCCTTACAGCACAAGTGTATACCATATGTATAATAGTTTAGATGTGTTGTTGGTTGGAGTAAACACACAGTGTATTACAGATGCTGATTTCTTGATGCTGTAGAATTCAATGCGCATACCAGGAATGTATGTACTTTGAGTAGCTTGCTGGAAATTTTGTTATTATTTAAGTTACTTATATAATATAAAGTAGTCATAAAAAACAAACAAACAAACAAAAACCACAACTACAAAAAAAGCAAACAAGCAAAAAAACAAACACAATATCATACAGTCTACAAAAATAGTTTGTTTAACCCACGGTCCTGCCCATAATCAGCTGTCATATCAAGTATCCAAGAGATTAAAAAATAGTTCACCAATAACAAAGAAACTAAATTAATACAAATTTCAACTTTATAATAATGATAAACCACACAGGTATAATATATTTAAAAAAACGGAAAGGAGAGAGCATAAAAATGAACAAATGGGAGAATGGTTCAGGCCACTACTGCATATCTCACTTGATTATACAAAAACAATTTTGTAAATGAACAAAAACTGAAAGCGTAGTCAGAGTGAATCAAATATAGCAGTAATATGGCCAGGAAGCTTTTTTTTTTTTTTTTTATTTACCAAAAAAATATTGTTTTTTTCATAAGAGGGTGAAGAGTGATAGATCCAACTATAACTCTAGTGCTGTTGACCACTGCACTCATGAATACTTCACACAAAAGTAAGCTTGCAGGAAATTGGTTAAGTTAAGAATGGAGTGTTCTTAGGGACCACACAGATGCTTTAAGTCATAATAGAGCAAATTTCTTAGATTACTCCGTCATATAAAATTGGTTGTTTCTTTGAAAACAGACAAGAAGAATTTGCAAACAAAATTCCCCTTCCTTAAAATGTTTTGTATGAAACCCTGACTAGTATACTTTAATGTATTCTTATACACAGGATAGTATAACAGTTGTATTTATGTATTCCATAGGATTTTAGTCAAAGGATGGTTATAAAATATTTTATACCATTGTTTCTGTGGTAACAGCCATGGAGCATCCTCCTAACAAAAAAAGAAGAAGATTTATTCTAGACAAAATGGAGTGAAATGCACAAAAATAGTTATGTATAAAGTGATGTAACATGGGTTTTTTTTAAGCTACGGGATGAAAACCTAGTATTTTTTTTTTACTTACTAAGCTTGTTTTTAAACATTAGCTACTTCATCCCTGTATAAAGAACTGGCCCCTGAGAATAATTTATTGGTATTATAAAGCCTGTCTTCAAAACCTCACTAGGTATCATTGTTCAATCACCACTTTTTTTGTTTGAAAGGGACAAAATGCTATTATCTTGTTGTTGGTAATTGAAATCACCCTCGTGGCATTGATTGGACCCTCAAAACAACAATATCTGCTCTTTTTATTTAATCTTTTACTCCGTTCAAAAAGGTAACCAGGCTATAAAATAGTTAACTATGGCAACTCTTGGAATTATCGCTAGATAACCACCTACTGGATCAGGATGGCTGTAAACATGTTCTTCTAATATCCCACCATTGTCAACTACATGGTATACTTCAGGAAATGGCCTAAGCTTTCTGGCCCAGTGTTTGATTAACTTTTGTTAGGTTTGTCTGCACAATCTGTCAATGACATTTTTTTCCTCCCCCTCTTTCATTTACTTCCTAAAAGCCACTTAGTGCAAATAATACCACTCTACTTCCAAGTCAGTTTGAAAAACACTATTTTGAAAATAATATCTTCATTTATACACTAGCCAAGCATAAATATTTAATAAATCAATATAATACTATGTTTTAATTGTCACCAGCAAGTATGGCATTAAAGTTCAGTCTTTTCGTTGGTCTTGCTGTGGCAAACTTCCTCAAGAGACCTGTACCTCTCCCTTTGAAGTGGAGCATTTGGACAATGTTTAGAAGTGACAGTCACTGGAAGGCAAGGGTCTTCATCAACTGAAGAGATGAAGATAAATTAAAACATTTTACAGACAATTTTATACCATCTTGGTTACTATGAAAATTACCTTTAAGCTGGTCCATTATTCCTTCAAAGAAAGAATCTGAACTTTTTTTGCAAAGCTTTCTTGTCGTTTTGTAATTACAACCATAATCTTTTTTCTCTCCATCAGTATTGTTACACCAACAGGCCACCATCAAACTCAGCTCAGTTTTATCAGACTTGCTGTGTAACCACATGCATTCCACTCCTTTGGGAGAAAAGAACTTTCCCATTTGAGGGTTTGTTTCTACAGAAATTTGAGAATTTCCTCGGCCACAATTGAGCAAAACCAGAAAGAAAGACAACACAACACAATATCCCAGCATCTTTTCTTCTTTTTTTTTTAACTTCCTTGCTAAGCTACAGACTGAAAAAAATTACCCGGGAGATATAGCTGACGGCGGATAGGTGCGAGCGACCTCGCGTCACTTAGGTAGCATGTTGTCCCTGCGTGCGCCGAGTGGACTCGCAAAAAATTTAGATGGGCGTGCTTTTGGTTGTCGCAGCTCTGTGACGGAGTACCTGCACGTTTAGCAACCGGTCCTGCATTAGATTCCCAGTAACATCCATACATTTTAAATTCTATAGCTATGTATTGTTAAAAAAAACAACAGCAGCCTGTGAAAGAGAGAATACATCTAGCTAACTAGTAAAAAAGAACGCTGAGAAAGAAAATGTGCGGTGTTAAAGCTAATCCAGCGTAGACAGACCCAGTACTATCCTTTACCCCCAGCACACTGGGCAGGGCTGGGGGGGGGGGGGGGGGGGGGTGTTGGCGCGGCTATTGAGTTTGACTTTCCCCGCTTATGTTCGGTAAAGGGTCTGGCCTGCGAGACTAAGCGGTCCCCAGGTACGATCCCAGTGTGACAGCCAAACTTGAGAGAATAAAAAGGAGAAAAGAGAGAAAACACATCTAGTGAATAAACATGCTATTCTCATTTGTCCATCATTGGTACAAAATTTTACAGGTGTTCACTTGAACCTACGCATAGTTGGACCTTACCATTACACATCATAATAGAATGGCAGGGAATAGCTATTAGCTAGTGCAAAAATTAATTTTTTACCCAGTAACCTAGAAGTAATTACTCCCTCTGTGCATGTAGGTAACTGGCATAATATAAATACAAACAACTGTTAAATGCCATAGATTTTGTACATGCAATGCCATAATGGAGGATTAGGCTTTTTTTTTTTTTTGTATTAGCAATATTATGTATGTTAATCTAGCTAGCTTCATGGGCATCAGAAGTTTGTCTGCTCCTGCATTAAACTGTTACATTAAAACTAATATTCAGCTGAGGTGGGTTTAGCTGCACTTAGACCTAAATTGCCTGGTTTATTTTTGATGATCAAAAAGTGAAGAAACGTGGGTGCCAATGCCCAGTGAAGTAGGAAAATGAAAAGTATAGGAGAGCCAATGTTAAGATCGTATTGTTTGGGTGCATTTCTTCCCCCCCCCCCCCCCCCCCCTGAAAATTATGATTTTAATGGTTACATGTGCCACAAATATTTTTTGTCAATTTTATGAATTTCTCAAGTTAGGTTTTACGAAATACCAATCTACAATCAAGGTTGTTGAAGGGAAATATTGAAAAACTCTTTACTTGATGAAGTTAGGCAGTATTTTAGACTATATTATGTTTTTGATGTGCAGGTCAAAATGTACAGGTGTAGAGTGCTTTCTAATCTGAAGAGAAAAATTACTCAAAGAAGACTGCTGCACTAAGTTTTCCTCTGGTCTCTAATTAGCCAAGCTTTGTAGAGGCTAGTTTTCACATACAGGTTAGTTTTGGCGGATTCCGCGTTCCATAGTTAGAAGGGTAGAATCGGTTGGTAAAGGGTTCGTCTACGCCAACTACGATTTGTTCCAGCACCAGAATGTGTTCTCCTCTTCAAATCCCGTCAAACTTACAGAATGGCGTCGCGATACCCCAAGAAAGTAGGAAAAAATATGTCTAGTTGAAATTTGTCAATTACATGACCAGCAAGGAGCGCTCATTAGGGTCGATAATGCCACTTAACAGAATAGCAACCATTCTTTAGTCATTGCCAACTCAATGTTGGAATTTTATTCCCATGGAGTCCCACCTAGCCGCTCCTATTCAGGTCACTGGATTCCCTAGACGCTAAAAAAAGGCAATCAGTGGTAGCTATATACTTGGATGCTTCAGTAGCGGTACAGAGACTTAATTGATTGTGGAAACAGGAAGCTCATATAGTTATGACATTGATGAAATCAGTATTGTTTTTAATTTTATTAGCAAAAAGTGAGTTTTGGCTATAGTCCTATTAGTCTTTTTGTGGTACATTGTGAACTCAGCTGTACTTTCAAGATTAGAGCATAAACCTGATTGTTATTACAAACAAATTATTACTGTGTGAATTGCTATTATGTCCCCCCCCCCCCCCCCCCCCCCCCCCTCCCTCCCCTCCCAGTAATATTCATGGCTTAGAAACCTATAAAAAGGAAATACTTTTAAGCTGTCATAACTTTAGTATAATTTTTTTCACAGTTAATGCAACTAAATTGAATGAGTTTGAATTTCTGCTGGTATTCACTGGACAAGAAGTATCACTAGACTGTAACTCAAGTTCTGGTGCAACTTGGATGAAGGATGGCCAAACCATAAATCACAAAGGTAATGTCTATGTAATGCAATCAATGAAAGAGGAGCAAGGAGGAGAGTATGTGTGTTGGGGATGGAATGTACATGGTGCTCGGTTCAGTGCAAAAGTACGAGTAATTGTTGGAGGTGGTGAGTCAGCATAATATATATATATTATATTATATATATTATATACATATATATAGTACTTATTGCATGAGTCAGTGTGTGATATGGCAAAATATTTCAAGAGCAGGCTGATTCATTTTCAAAAGCCAGAGGTGAGTGAAAATAAAGCCTGAGAGTGAAATATCTAGCCATATCACTCTGATGAGTGTAATATGTGATTTATTCCATGCTATATATCTTCACTAAAGTAGTTTGTTGGTAACTCTTGGTGTAAAGTTGGCCTTAAAACTCTCTAGGGGCTCCCCACATCCCCAGTTTAGCAGCTGCTCTAACCTGGTTGGGTCGGCTCCAATAGAGTAAGGTAGCTGCAAAAACCCTGAAAAACTGGTAAGCCAGCAGGTTGCTATAACTACTAGGGTAATGAGCTTGTGCAATATAGCCCTGAGATAACACTATGTGATAACTTGAGTCATCTCACTGGTCACTACAGTACCTAAAGATAACTTTGTGAAGATCCCTAGCATGGAATAAATATATATATGTATGTGACCGTCTACGGGAAAACCGGGCACAACGCGGCATGGTAATATCGAGAAAAGATCGATCGATTTCTTAAAAATGTATTGTTTCAAGCCGACGGAAGGGAACGGTTAGGTCTATTATAGCGGAACGACTTAAGCTACGACGATAAAACTTGGAGAGCTCAATATCTGGACGCCGACAACTCCGCAAGTGCAAAAAAAAATTTTTCGAAGGGTGCCGCGTTGTGCCTGGTTTTCCTATAGACGGTCACATAATATATATATTATATTTGATATAGAAGAATATCATGAGTCTGTTGGCTTAGTATTTATGTGAGTGCCAGAGGTATGAGTGTAAATACTGCCAATCAGACGAATGATATTCTGCAGTATCCAATGAACAATAAATTTATGATGTACTGCTCATGTGTGAATACCATAGCAACTGTTTCTTGTGCAATGAACACTTGTATATCCTGGTAGGGGGGGGGGGGGGGGGGGGGGGGGGGGGAGATGTGATAACCCAACATGATAACTATGAACACAGGTGATATGGGAAAATATTGCCTTAAGCTACATCTTGTTTACTTTAATGCATTTCCTATGTGGCAACAGGTATTTGGCCCTGTTCAGTACATAAGAAGTATACATATACAGGTTACACCACGACGTGGTGGTTGGTGGGATTTACACTACCGAGGGGCGAAGGCCTGAGGATAGCGTAAATCCTGTAGCGACTGAACAGAGGGGGTGCAACCGACTTGCACCATGGCTCTAGGTTATAGGAAATGCACAAAAACTAATTTTGATTGGATGGTTTACTTATTCACCTCCTAGGAGGTGGGTATGAAATATATTAACCTCGAATTGAGCAATCTGATTGAACGGTTTGAACGTACCATGGTTCAAGCTTGCATTTCCATTAAAGAAATGTGCAAGTGTGCTGGAATACGAGGTCACAAAACAAATCATGGCCTTTGCGCAACTGGGGCTACACAGTTATATTTGGCTGGAGTTCCTGAAAAAACTATCCAACAGCGAACTGGCAACACTGGGTTGAGGCACTGTGCAGATACGAGAATACGAGTCAGCAACAAAGCCAAGCAGTAGCCAATATTCTTGCATCCAAACAGCATACAACATTTAGCTAATAGCCCCCAACAACGAATTCCAGTCACTGCTGCGTGGATATAACTATCAACCAAGGAAGTTTTGGCACCAGTTCCATGCCATCCTGTCCTTAAGCTTTTGTTGCTTCACATCAAGATCATTGTTTACAAGACCTTAGTGAAGACGAAGAGAACTATGTACTGTCCCTAAATAAAACACAACAAAAACGAAAACAACAACAACTCATAAACATTGTAGCTGTAGCCAACGTCCTTATTAACCCTCAGCGCACATGCGCGAGAGGGTTGTAGTAATCGTCCTGTCTGTCTGTCTGTCTGTCTGTTTGTCTGTCTGTCTGTCTGTCTGTCACACTCTGATTTTGGAGATTACTAATTTACCGTTGATTTAGGTATGAACTTACTCAGAACGAAGATTTAGGATATTTCATCGTGCTACTTTTTTTGTTTATTTCGGGCTAATTGTTGAGAAAACGCAAGAAGCGAAGTATTGTGTTGTAAATGTATATCGGTGAGTGTTTCTGGCCTATATTTTAGCTTCTCTTATGAAGACAGTGTTTCCATGTACCATTTTCATTGCTCGAGCTATATTGATACCTGATAAAATAACTAATAGATTGCTTGTTCTTTTTGTCTGAGATTATATTGTAATAGCTAGCAGTGTTTAGTGGCGCTGAGGGTCCGCACCTTTGGTGCTTCTTTGTAGCTGTAACTAACCTCATTATCATTAGCTATTATTTTAAACTAAAACTAAAAAGTAGCTATAACCTTGGGCACAGTTTATATATCTAATAGTTCACACTTAAAAAGTTAACTAGTAACAATATAGGAACAGGATCTAAATATATTGATTCCACTCTAGATATCATCACTTCACAATGTTATTTTTAAGTCATGACCATTATCACAGGGTGTTATCTCAGGGTTACCTTGCTTACCAGTAGTGCTGGGCGATATTGAATAATGACAGGCGATACGATATCATTTGAAATTATCACGATATGGCGATATATCACGATATTTCTTCTTTTTTTTAATTTTTATATTTTATAGTACATCGTACATAAAATTTATACAGTCAATTTAAACATTTAAGGAAATTGTTAGTTTAATTTGAAAATGTTTAGAAATGAAAATGTCATTGTAGCTAACTAATCACAAATTTTTTGCTAAAAAAACTAACATATTGATTTTTTCTGGCTTTAGGCACGATCTTCGCTTCGAAACAATGTGTCCAGACGTGCTAAAAACACGCTCCGAAGAAGAACTTGATGCACATACACACAAATATTGCTTAGCCAGCAATGAAAGTGCAGGAAACTGCTTACAGTTTACTTTCCACCACTCAAGAGGATGGGACGTTGCATCGGCACGGGGAAGTTTTTCATAATGTTCAATTTCTTTTTGCACACGTTGTAGGCTGGTCAATGACGATGACTCCCTCTGATCATCATCTTGAGCACTTCGCCTTGCTTTCTCAAGCCAAGCACCAAGTTTTCGTTTCTTTGATGGAGGTGGGTTACTTGGTGCACACTCCTCACTAACGGACTCAGATGAGTTCAAACGACTGAGCAGTAATCCTCCTTCTTCAATAATCATCTGTTTCACCAATTTCCTTGCATCATCACTCAGGTACACATCACAAAACCGAGGATCCAGATAACAGGCTTTATTTAGAAGGTTTTGGATGTCAGCCGGCTCATACTTGTCCACAAGATACTCCATCACAAACTTCTTAATATCCTTGGTTAATGTGGTATCATTTACTGTATCCACCTTTAACACATCTGTTTCAAGTACATGTAAAACAGCTTTAACTGAGGAAGCTGTGACTTCTGATTCACCCGAAAGAGCATCAGTGAACTCGTCTAATGGACCGAATGCACTTTTGATAGACTCCAGAACATCCAAATCTTGCCATGTTAGTTTCAAGTACTTAGTTTTGCTGTCTGCCTGCAGCACTTGACGAATAGCATCCTTCTGTTCCAAGATCCTGTCAATCATGACTTGTGTTGATCCCCATCGCGTTGAGCAGTCGGACTTGAGGGAATGTAAAGGGAGATTCAGTGATCGCTGTGCTTCTGCCAAATCTCGTTTCTTCTTCCAGCTGAAAGAGAAGGCACTAACAATCTTCCGGCACAAACCCAAAGCTCTGTTTACCCTGTCATCATCTTTAATTGAATTAGTGACCGCCAAGTGAAGATTATGACCAAAACATGGTAATCGTGGCCATGCCAAAGATCTGTTTAGGGCACACTTGATGTTGGCTCCATTATCAGTTGTCACACATACCTAAACAATAAACTGAATGAATTAATGTGATATTAATTATGTCAAGTAACTATAAACATAGTTTAGCGCTCACTGTGTAGTGTTTACATTATGGAGGGATTGGCAGTTTAGGTTTCATTAATCATTTTTATTTCAGATTATATATATTAAATTTTTAAGAGTCTAAATAATTCCACAATTATGTGAATTTCTCCCCTTACCACTTTCCTTTCTCCCATCCACCCGACACACACATACAAACATAAAGAAAAGGATTTTGTTTGTATAAAACTCCCACTGCCCCCAAAAATTAAAAGAATATATAAAAAATGTTCATGGTGAGTAAAACTCTGTGCTCTTCAATAATAAGATAACTAGGACATTCTTACTTGATTTGATGAGTTCAAACTCCAATTCTCAAGAGTAGATAATAAGGCGTCTGCAATGTTACTTGCTGTGTGGTCCACAGGTAAGTACAATGCCTGCAAGCAGTACGTTCGCAGTTTCCATTCATTGTCTATAAAGTGAACAGTATATGACAAGAATGGTTGACCCGTCTCACTAGACCACATGTCAGTGGTAGCAGCGAAGTTCTTGACCAGGCTTAACTCTGCCACAACTCTCTCCTTCTCTTGGTTGTAGAGCTTAGGAATCGCAGTCTCGGAAAAATACTTTCTGGATGGAAGTTGGTACTGCGAGTCAAAACTTTTCAACATTCGCTGAAACCCAGGCTTCTCTACTGTGTATATTGGAAGCATGGCCTTACACAAGCAAAATGTGACAGAGTCTGTCAAGTCTTGCCATTTCTTCCCATCTCTATTATATGGCTTTAGCTTGTCCACGACACTTGCTAGTGTAGGCTGAGATGATGAGGATGACTGATGGCTGGATGGCTGATGGCTGGACTTCGCAGGTTTGCTGCTTGCAGACTTTAAGTAAGCATACTCCTTAGGGTGATGATTTTTGAGATGGCTGAAAAGATTGCTGGTGCTGCCTCCCTTTGTAGATGTTCTGCTATTGCAAAGTCTACAAATTGCAATCTCCTTTGAAATGAGCTTGCCTTGTCCATCTGCTTCCAGCCCAAAGTAAGTCCATACAGGTGAAACAGTATTAGCTTTAGGTATTATCCTCACACTGGAGCTAGAACTTGCAGCCATAGCTAGCTAAATTAGCACTACAATTGCTAAGCGGTGCAGCAAGCAAAAAACGGCTGCTCCTCAAAATTGCCATGCGCGCGGTAAGCCCGCGGTCAATTGACGACCCGTACCAACAATATCGCGCGAGTTACCGTTAACCGATAATACCGTGTGGATTAACAGCAAATATCGACTCCGTGATATCAACATTTTATCGCGGTGTAACGATAATTCCGGTATATCGCCCAGCACTACTTACCAGTTTCCTGGGTTTTTGCAGTACCTTCCTCTAGTGTAGCCTACTCAACCATGTTAGAGCAGCTGCTTAAATATCAGCTGGGGGTATGGGAGCCCCTAGAGGGTTGTACAGCCAACTTTACACATAGTTACTAACCCTAGTTACAAACACTGTACTTGTATCTAGCTTGGAATACACCACTTATTACACTCTGTCAGTTTTATATGGCTACACATTTCACTCTCAGGCTTTATTTTCACTCATCTCAGGCTCCTGAAAATAAATTAGCCTGCTCTTTTGAAATATTTCTCAACATCACACTCTGACTTATGTAGTAAGTACTATAATATATATATATATTACTTATTACATGAGTCAAGAGTGGTATGGGGAAATATTTCAGGAGTTGAGCAGGCCAAAGGCTAGTAAAAATAAAGCCTGGGAGTGGAGTATCTTTCTATGTCATCACCTCTGACAAGGTCAATTTATTTCAAGAGCCAAAGGCTGTGAAGTTTAAAGCCTGAAAGTAGTGAAATTTCTTGATACCACCTCTGACTATGAAATAATTATTTTTTCTATGCTACATATCTTCACAGCAGCAGTTCATATTAGGGTAGGTAACTTAGCTTGTAAAGTTGGCTGTTTAGTTCAAATGGGCTCTCCTATACCCTCACTCATTATTTTATTAGCAGCTGCTTTGACTTGGTTGGATAGCTCTGTAAATTAGGTTATCTATCTTAGGAGTTTTGCTAGTAACTACCAGTATAATAACACCAGTGTGATATGTGAGACTCAAGGGTCATGGACCCTAAAAATACTATTGTGAAGATATCTAACATGGAATATATGAAGAGTTATTCAAATGAATTAACTTATTGTAAAGCATTAGCTACTCTACTATGGAGTTTTGTTACAAAATAAGGCAGACACAAAACTGAACATTCTTGGGAGCAGTAACGAGCAGGAATGATGGAAGCTGCTTCAAAGTGGGGGGAGGGGATGGGGGCACCATCTATCACAAGTTAATTTACTCTCATGAAAACCACTTATATTTCATGAAAAAATATAACTTCATATTAACTAAGCTAAATAAAAGTTTACCAATGCAGTTCAATGCTTAAGTCTGCATAGTGTGTGCCCCATGGCCCCTGCCAAGCAATATATCTGTCCATCTACGTGTCCTCCCAAGCAATAAATGTGGTCCCAACTTCCATCACCCCTGAAGAGTACCACCAGCCTCTTTATCTCTGTTTTAGATGACTTAATATTGTGTCGGCATGGATAAAAAAAATGTGTAATGCCCAAGATTATTCCAGACTAGTTCCTAAATTGTATGCATTCAAAATCTATAGCTAATGGCACCTTTTAAATAAACAAACAAACAAACAAACAAAAAACCAATAGCACACAAAAAGAATCCAAAAATTCAAAATCAAGCGTATGAACAAGATATTCAAACCCACAGAGCCTTATAATTACCTTATGGTTGCTAGCCCAACAGTATGGTCGAAAATGCTGACAATTCTGTATATGAAGTGGTTCTTTTCAGTTCTGGTTCTGTATTTATTTTTGCCTCAAGGTTATTGGGTCTTTAAATTAGGGAATAATTTCACCCAATTAATAATTTTTGTTAGTTTTGTCAGTAATTGTATGTAAAAATATCTTTAGTATCAGATCAAACTAGAATTAGTCCAGTAACAAAGACTGTGATTGAGGGAGAAGATGTCAGGTTCACATGCATCTTGCAATCCGCACAGTGGTATTTCAACAACATGTTGTTACCTCCCGACATTAGGGTGCAGAATAATTTCAGCCAAAATATTATTACCATATCACAAGCAACAACTGAAAACAATGGTTTTTACTATTGCAGTGGAATTAGAATTGAAGATGGGGTCAAAGTCATGTCAAGGGCAACTCTAAGCATACAAAGTAAGTAAGGTTAACTATGACAGTAGCAATTTTCCTAGTGGAAATAATGTTGTTGTTGTTGTTGTTGTTTTGTATAGGTGTAGCTAAAATGAGTTATTCTCACACTGTTAGTGTAAATATCAATTAATTAATTAATTAATAAACCACTGTCTTCTTATGCATGTCCAGGGAAGCTAGGAGTGGATTATGGAAGGACTGAAAAAGCTATGCTTTACAAAATATAAGTCAATAGATTGAAGGAGTTTCAATAGTTAGTTGTTTCTGGAGAATTCAAAGCAAATCCTGGGCTTTAGCTACCACTGAATTTTCTGAGTAGAATAATTTACTTCCTTCTTTGAGGGCTCCATTAACTTTAATTATAATTCAAACCATATTGTGCATGTGCACCAAAATTTGTAATTTAGTACATCAGTAAATTTAACTCAATGCTGAATAATTATTTGTGGGAGTAATAGCACGGGTAACTGTGCTATTCGGGACTAATAGTATGAGCAACACAATTGAAACAGCACGAGGCAAAGCCAAGTGTTATTTCAATTGCTTTACGAGTGCTATTGATCCCTAATAGCACAGGTTACCCGTGCTATCACTCGCTAATAGTAGGCCAGCTTTAAAAAACATAATTTGTACTTGTAGCTACACTGTATCTTTTACTCACTATCTACATAATTTCAGGATTTGCTTCCTCTGGAATTCCGTTTCAACCTAGGGCTGCTGCTAATCTGTTGAAAAACATTCTGCAAGGGTAGAGCTTCTATGGTACAGAATGACATTGTCTCCAACTAGAAACTACTCGAACTTAATGTTTCTGAGGTTAATGTTGCACGCGTGCACACGTACCGTACTGTTTCACTTAGTTACGCGCTATTTCACTTCTCAGTGTGATTTCAATTGAATAGCTAATTTCCCCATACATTTTTGAATGAGCAATTTACGTGCTGTATTATTATTATTATTATTAATATTATTATTATTATTATTACATTATTATTTATTATTATCTTTTTCATTACTACTACTACTACTATTATTTCTGTTGTTGTCATCAATGTTTTTCTTGTTGCCATCATCATCATCATAATCAACATTGCTGATATTCTAATTTATTAGGTACTGAACAGAGCCTGATAACTGTTGCCACATAGAAAATGCATTAAAGTAAACAGGATGTGGCTTAGGGCAATATTTTTCCATATCACCTGTGTTCATAGTTATTACGTTGGGTTATTACGTCCCCCTAGGTAAATTTCTTGTTACCAAGGTATTGTGCATGAGCAGTACCTAATAAATTTATTATCCATTGGATACCCGAGAATATCACTCGTCTGATTGGCAGTATTTACTCTCGTGCCTGCGGCACTCGCGTAAATACTAAGCCAACAGACTCGTGATATTCTCCTGTATCAAATGAATAATATATATGTATAATAGAAAGAGAAAGTAGATCAGGCTTGATTATACCACCATTGGTTGGAGTACTAGTGGGTGAAATGGTTAAACTTGTGTGCTTCAGTAGCAGACAGCCTACCTGGACTTTTAAGGGATATGTATTTGATTCTGCACCTAATGCAACAATCCAGAATAATGCATTATTATTGAAGGCACAAATTCCATATTCTGGTGAGTATATATGTTCAGGAACTCACCCAAATGGCACAGAGTTCACTGCCACAGCAACTGTTTTTGTGGGATGTAAGTTGACTGTTTTTTAGGTAAAAACTAGAAATTATTTCACATGAATATTGTATTGTGGAAATGGAAAAGTAATAAATAATATAGCTATGAATTCACTGTATAAACATATAAGAGACTAAATAATCTTGCAATTAAGCAGAGTTTCTGCAAAAACAATCAGAGTATTTCACCCAACCATGTCTCAAAATTCCAGAAATTTTAGAAACAGCATGAAGAATAATAACGTATTGCAACTTTGTCACCTAAATTGTGCTTGCTCTAACTGTTCTAGTCAGCTAAAAGACAGCATTAATGTACATTCAACAGTGCAACTTTGAATTGTAGATCCTAATTCTGAACAATAAACATTTGTCTTTTATCATATTCCCCACTTTACTAATTGGCTAAGTAGAAATGGCACATATTTATGCTTAGTACTATTATTATAAACAAACTGAAACTTAACGTAGTCAATTAGAATCAGCCTTATTTACTAATTACACAGAATACAAAATAGAGTGTATAACTTCAAACGAATTTTATCACAGTCTACAATTTCATGCTCATTTGGTGAAAGTTCCCATTTACATCTACAAAGATTACTGATTTTTATTGTTGGTATAATAGCATGGTAGGTGAAATCTGCAATATTTTGCCAAACTTTACTATTATAATAGATGAAGGTAACAAGGCTAGACCAAGATATAAAGAGGTGAATGTTGGTCAGGATGTTACATTTAAATGTAACCCACGTGGATTTATTCACACCTGGATATTTGATAATGGACCTATTCCCAATTTGGAATCTTCTAAACAGTTGACTATTAAGAATGTTGAAAATAGACACTCTGGAATTTATAAATGTTATTACATCAAAACTTATGAAAATAATATTCCTGTTTTGTCATTGGCAGAACTAAAAGTGTTTGGTATGTAAAAATACATTACGTGTTATATATTGCACTAGAACTTCAGTTATTTGAACTTCAATTATCCGAACACTCAATTAACTGAACCCCCCAAATCTAGTAATAGCACGTGCGGAAACAAAGAATTGTTTGACCACACCCCTTCATTAGTACTTGATAATACATTATCTATTGTTTTTAGTTATCTGATCATTACAGTCTGAACACCTCTTGGTCCCAACATGTTCGGATAACTGAATTCCTACTTGGTATGTACAAAACTAGAAAGTAACCCAATTTAATTCAGAATAGTTTTTATAGTACAAAATATTGGTATGCCAATTTGTTTCAATGTGTAATATATTTGTAAATACAGATAATTCAAAAATCTTTCCATATAGCATAAAGGTAAATGAACAAGGCTATGTAATGATAACTTGCACAATTCCTAAAGTAATTAGATGGACATTCAATTATGGAAAGCTGCCTGATAATGCATATCCAGTTGGAAATGTTTTACATATAGATAACACTACATTATTAAATGAAGGAAAGTACGTGTGTGAAGGTGTCAGTGATCAACGGTTTGAGTGGTCCAATAAAATTGTGCCACTTTTTGCAGAAAGTACTCTATTAATAAAAGGTAGAGTAGTATATTAGCATATTCTGAATGAATTACTATCAATGCTTACCCAATACTGTAGCTATCCGCAACACTATGTTAAATATTTGTAAATTGTATACATAGACACTTGTAATCCCAACCCTCCAACCAGTAAACTATTTGACAAATGGCATTGTTCGCCTATAGTGGTATTGAGCATGGGAGGATCCAGGGTTGGGGTCGAGGGGGCCAGTCCCGCCCTCCCTCCCAACCAAGTTTTTGAAAGATTATAATGTGAATGTACCAATATAGGCTATACAATTCATATAGGACAACTGCATGCTAAAACTTATATTCTTCACTAATATCCAAATCATGTGTATAATAAATCATTGATATTTTAATAAATTTTGCAAATATATATTTGGGCCCTTCCCTGTCACTAGCATTGGAGTCACCCATGTTGAGTTATCTTTTGTGTAGTGCTTCCTTGCTTGCTAGCCATTTGCTCTGAAACATTTTCTTTTAAAGTTTTATGTTGAATTTAATTTTAGGAACACCGTCTGGAATGCTGTATCCACATAAAATAAGTGCTAACATAGGACAAACAGTTAGTTTTGTATGTGATTTTCAAAGGCCAAAAAAATGGAAGTTTAACTCCCAGGATTTGCCAAACAATGCAAAAATTAGTGGAAAATTAAACCGTGTGTTAACTATAACCAATGTGCAAAGTGATAATGAAGGAATTTATACGTGTTTAAGCTATAAAAATAGATTTAATAAAATGAAAAATTATGGATTATTATATATTGGTAAGTTGATGAATCATGATGTTGTAACTAGACATACCATTGAATTGATAATAGCATTGAATTACTGGAACAATGAAGCACCAAAGGTGCGAACCCAGCGCTATCAATTCATTACAAATCTCGGACCAAAAGAACAACTTGTTGGCTATTAATCAGGCATCAATATAGCCCGAGCAATAAACACGGTAGATGTAAACGCAGTCTTCATAAGAGAAGATAAACCGGCCAAAATTTATTTTAAACTCGAAACTCCGCTTCCAGCACTCCGTTAACTTCCCAGCATAAAGCAGAACTACAGCGGTTAGCATAAAATTATTTGCTCACCTGATTACGAAGTGACAATAGGATGGTTACCCACAAAAGCTAGTACCTACGTGGAGCTGATTGCGTTTTCTCAAAAATCAGCCCGAAATTAAGAAGAAGTAGCACAATAAAAAGTTTTAATCCTCGTTCTGAGTAAGTTAATACTAAATCAATAGTTAATTGTCGGTAATCCCCAAATCAGGGCATGGCAGGCAAACAGACAGGACGACTACTATAATCCTCTCGCGCGTGCATGTTGAGGGTTAATGATCCAAATGAATCCCCAAAGGTGCGAACCCTCAGCGCTAGCTATTACAATATAATCTCAGACCAAAAGAATAATTTAGTGGCTGTTCTAATGAGACAGGCATAAAATAGCTCGAGCAATGAAAATGGTACATGTAAACGATGTCTCTCTGTAAGAGAAGCTAAACTGGCCAGAGACACTCACAGGTATATATATATTTTTTAGCAAACCTCCACTACCAACTCCGTTTAACTTCCCAGTGACATAAATCAAGCTACTGGTACCGTCAAGAAATTATTAGCTCACATGATTACAGGTAGGGGGGCATTACTCACAAAAGTTAGTACCGATGTGAAGCTAAAAGCTCCGTGTTTTCTCCACAATCAGCCTGAATGTTTCCATGTATTCATTTTTTATCATTCAACAATTATACAAGAGTCATGTGGTAGAAAAAATAACCTACTATGAGCTATAGCCCATTAACCTACAAATTCTCATTTCTAGTTTCTTAAAACTGTACAGTGTGTTTGATTATTCAATTTTAACAGCCTTTTTGATAGCTTGCTAAAGTCAAAGTGTGGTCAAATTTTATGTCTGTGTAGATATATTTAAATGTGTATTAATAATTGTATATCATATAATAATATATATTTATTGCAGCTTTGATATTTTTACTTGAATATTTCCGCATCACGCGAGCGTTCTGTATTCTCCCATATTGTACGGTTTATATTGTACGCTACTTGTAGCGCGCGCGTAGCGAGTAAAATCAATGAAAATTGTATTGTAACCGGTTGAGAAAAATTTCAAAGAAGCAATAAATCACTTATCACACTCGTCGTACAATATGGGAATGATATTTTACTCTCACGCCACATTTTCACTCGCCTTTGGCTCGTGAAAATATTTTGCGTGCTCGTAAAATATTTTCCCATATTGTACTCTGACTCGTGCTATAAGTATTATATATATACTGTATATATATATATATACATGTATATATATTATATATAATATATATATATATATATTTATTCCACCCTAGATATCTTCACAATGTTATCTTTAGGTATGTGACCCGCATAGTGTTATCTCATGGCTGTATTGTGCAAGCCCATTACCAGAGTAGTTATAGCAACTGGGCCTGGCCTGGCTTGGCTTACCAGTTTTTAGGGTTTTTACAGCTACCTTTACTCTAGTGGAGCCTACCCAGCCAGGATTGTGTGGGGAGCCCCTAGTGAGTTTTTATGGCCAATTTTACACTAAGACTACTTCAGTGAAGATATCTAGTATGGAATAAACCACTTATTACACTCTCAGCAGAGTGATATGGCTAGATATTTCACTCCCAGGCTTTATTTTCACTTGCCTTTGGCTGTGAAAATAAATTAGCCTGCTCTTGAAATATTTCGCAATATCACACTCTGACTCATGTAATAAGTACTATAATATATATATATATATATATGTATATTAATGCTATAGAACCCTGGGAGCAATCTACATTGAATAGAAATTCAACAAATTATATAAAAAGTATGCGTAGAGGTGAGTATAAAAGTAAGGTATTGTAAAGTATGGAGTTAATCATTGGCTGATGCCACAATTCAAAGCTGTTACCAATATGTGTGAAACATCAAACCTGAAAATATTTTTATGATGATACACCCCATTTCCAAAATTAGCGTAACTTGGTAGGGTTAATAATTATACATGTAAATTATATTGAGTTAATGTGTGTTGTAATGTTGAAATACAGATAAAATATCAGCTTCAGTTCTTCGGAAATTTTCAAAATCTTCTCAACTATTACCATATTACTGTGAGTAAATAATAGATTTACAGAATAAAACAGTGACATTTTTGTCTATATGAAAAATAGTGGTGTGAACACAAATGGCGAATGAAGTAGCCTGACAATAAATAGGTATTTACATTGGCCATAAAATATTTGCCATTCTTATTCACACCTTAGTTTTTCATTTATTAGCTAAAGAAGAAAGAATTTGACAATGAACATAAAAATTAGTAGCTAGTTGCTGACCTCTTAGTTGTAGTATATGAGCAGCATTGAGTTATAGTAGCTAGTTGCTGACCTCTTAGTTGTAGTATATGGGTAGCATAGTGAGTAGTTGCTGACCTCTTAGTTGTAGTATATGAGTAGCATAGTGAGTTATTAGTAGCTAGTTGCTGACCTCTTAGTTGTAGTATATGAGCAGCATAGTGAGTTATTAGTATTTGATGGCCTACTAATCAATACGAAAGTATTCACATTTTAAGACACATTATTCAACTTTCTTTCCATGCATTCTTACATTAATTATAACTACTCCTCCCTCTTTCACAGAGTTAAAAAAAAAAAGAAGAAATTACGGAATAAAAGAAAAATTCGCTGTCTGGAGTGCATTCGCAAGATCATTTGCTTTATTATACACTTCTAGGACTGAGCTCCACTAACCAACAGACGAGCTCAGGTGTCCAACTATGTTCTAATATTTTATATATTCTGCTAAGAGATATTGCTACATTTTGCTCTTAGTATCGGCACCTACATCTCTTTAGAAATGTGAAGTGATAGATGTGGCACAAACTAGAGTCCTTCTGGAGAAGTAACTTATTCAATTGCTCTGATCTTGGTTGCAATCTGTTAACACGATAAGTGCAAAATATAACAGTTGTTTCTATCACTTAAGTTGAAATATGTCAAGATAATAATTGCCAAAAATGTAGTAAATAATGTCAAACTGTCATAAAATACTAATATATCTCATATGATTTATTTAATTTTACTGCATTAATCAATTGTTATGTAAAATTTTATGTATAGATGTTCTTCAAAGTGCATTGTTTGCTTTGACTGTCACTCAACAATAATTTTAACATCAATAGACACAATGTTTTTTTCGTAATTTAATTATTCTTTATATGAGAAATATTATCTTATTGTCATAAATGCTATGTAATTTTTGAACAAATTTGCCGTTCACATTGACTATAATGGTTTTCTTTTCACAAAGCTATAATAATTTTTTTTACCTTTGACACAAATTTTGCAACCACTTATTATTATCTGAGGTTCAACAACATTGCACCATTCATTAAGTGTGGAAAATTTGGAGATCAATTGGATTGCTGAGAGACAGCGGTTTCACTGCATTACACGTGCACTTCAGTTGCTGGAAAGAGTTTTGTTTTTATTTTGTGTAAGGAATTGAATATATCAGGTCAAGAATAAAGATATCTAGTTTCAAAATATAAATAGAAATCATTAAATCACATGAACCGTTTAAGTTCCGCAGCCATCCTTTTCCTTGGTGATAGAGAAATGAATAAAAAAAAACCCCATGTTAATCAAATGAGTTTTGTATGTGTATTATATTAAGCAAAATACCATTCTGTAGTTTAGAACTTTAAAAAAATATATTTAAGGCCGCTTTTGGAGTAAGAGTTCTCCTGAACAACTGTAAGACACACATATACGATATTCTATCTCAGACACATCTCTACTCACAGACTAATTTAAGAGGAAAACTTGTAGTAGACCTCTGGTGGCAGCTACACATACTACTAAATTAATGTTCAGCACATGGTTTGCAATAGCTAAATTTTCATTTTATCAGATTCACCATAGATTTGACAAATTGAAAGTCTTAACATACAAGGCTGTTTGTTTCTTCAGGTTTACCACACAACTTTAGTCTCTGTAAGGAATTGTGCTGTTAATTTATAAATATATAAGTAAGAGGAATAATATTAAATAAACATCTAAATGCTGAAATAAGTATTGTTAAAAAAATAAAAATTCAATTTTTCCCATAGGCATGTTGGAGCATTCAATATAATCATTGGAAATTATTTAATGCTGTGGAAATACTCCAGGAAAATGTAAATATGCATAATATACATACATATATGTATATATATATATATATATATTCCACCCTAGATATCTTCACAATGATATTTTTAGGTACGTGACCGTGAAATAACTCACAATATTTCACGTAACTCTCAGGCTTTATTTTCACTCGCCTCTGGCCTGTGAAATTAGCCTGATCATGAAATATCTCACTATATCACACTCTGACTCATGTAATAAGTATTATTCAGCGAAGCGAGCGGAGCTGACTCTCTAATGAGTTCGCGATATATAATTGGCGAGCGAGCGTAGCGAGCGAGACACTTACAGGGGTAAAAATGAAAAAATCGGGGATGTTTATTTATTGGCGAGCGAGCGTAGCGAGCGAGACAGTATTAGGGGTGGATAATGCAAAATCGGGTAATTGGCGAGCGAGCGTAGCGAGCGAGACCGTATTAGGGGTGGATAATGCAAAATCGGGTATATGTTATATGTATATATGTATGTGGGATGGTACGTATGTCCTTTAAACGCGCTCGCGCGGAACTTTTTTCTCCAAAAAACACGGCTTTTTAGGCTTGACCCCAGTTTATTCTGAAACTACAGGATTAAGCAAGCCTTACTTTATACTTAAGCTCCAAAGTGTGAGAAAATTCTTGCTTTTCAAGAAACAAAAAGTTGATTCGACCGGTTACTATGGCATTGAAGACCCTTTTCCAGACTTAATTTCAAAACTTCGCCGTTTTATGGGGGGGATACGGAGTGCCTGTTGTTGGTTGTCAAGAGCTGTTGGTAGTCAGAATGCCGTAGTATTAATGCTAAGGAAGCTACTACTTCTCGAGGGAAGCTGAGGTAAGTACGTAATTCCATATTTGTTAGCTAAATATGCAAAATTAACTCTGGCCTTTCTTTTTTATAGCTAAGAGCTTGTCAACAGTGACTGGTAAATTTAAATAGTCAGATTGGCTCAAATTTGGTACTACAAAAGTTACCACTGCTCAAGAAAATGAGGTAAGAAAATAATTTTGTATTTGTGTGCTAAAATTGATTGTTTTTGTTTTTGTAGGTGAGAGCTTGTTGTCAAGAATTCAAGGTAATTCAAATGGTCAAAGTAACTTCAATCAGAAGTTATCAATACTCAAGAATGATGTAAGTAGTAATTCCATATTTGTTGGCTAAAATTACAAATAATAACACCGGTTTATTTTTTTATCGTAGCTGAGAGCTTGTTCAAGAGTTACTGGTGATTGATATTATCAGAATGGTTGATGTTTGATACTACAAAAGTTACCATTAATCAGGTAAGAGAGTGATTTTGTATTTGTTTGCTGAAATAAAAGGTCATAACTGTTATTATAGTGTTTGCATGAACTAAGCTAAAACATAGTAACAATACTTAGTTTTATGTTACCTAACATCAGGCTCGCTCGCCATTTGTGCTCAAGCACACCACTAGTATATATGTATGTATGTATGGATGGTACGTATGCTCTTTAAACGCGCGCGTGGAACTTTTTTCTCCTAAAAACACGGCTATTTAGGCTTGATCCCAGTTTATTCTGAAACTACAGCATTAAGCAAACCTTACTTTATACTTAAGCTCCAAAGTATGAGAAAATTCCTGCTAAAACGCTTGTTTTCAAGACACAAAAAGTTGATTCGACAGGTTACTATGGCATTGAAGACCCTTTTCCAGACTTAATTTCAAAACTTCGCCGTTTTATGGGGGATACGGAGTGCCGGTTGTTGGTTGTCAAGAGCCGTTGGTAGTCAGAATGCCGTAGTATTAATGCTATGGAAGCTACTACTTCTCGAGGGAAGCTGAGATAAGTACGCAATTCCATATTTGTTAGCTAAGTATGCAAAATTAACTCTGGCCTTTCTTTTTTGTAGCTAAGAGCTAGTCAACAGTGACTGGTAAATTCAAATAGTCAGATTGGCTCAAATTTAGTACTACAAAAGTTACAACTGCCAGAAAGTAATTTTGTATTTGTGTGCTAAAATTGATTGTCTTTTGTTTTTGTAGGTGAGAGCTTGTCAAAAATTCAAGGTAATTCAGATGGTCAAAGTAACTTCAATTTGATACTACAGAAGCTATCAATACTCAAGAATGATGTAAGTAGTAATTCCATATTTGTTGGCTAAAATTACAAATAATAACACTGGTTTATTTTTTATCGTAGCTGAGAGCTTGTTCAAGAGTTACTGGTGATTGAGATTATCAGAATGGTTGATGTTTGATACTACAAAAAGTTACCATTAACCAGGTAAGAGAGTGATTTTGTATTTGTTTGCTGAAATCCAATGTCATAACTGCTATTATAGTGTTTGCATGAAGTAAGCTAAAAATAGTAACATTTTATGTTACCTAACTATCAGGCTCGCTCGCCATTTGTGCTCAAGCACACCACTAGTTTGTATATATGTTTGGACGTACGTATGTCATTTTGTACTTTGACCCTCGCGTTTTTGTGTTAGTTATGTGGTCGACCCCCTCCCAAATTGCACTAAACAGAATCCTCTGGTTTATCGATCAGTACCCGTATCACCCTAGAAATTGAATTGTTTACCGTTTTGAATTCTTTTGCGGGTGCAGTTAATACTTGACAACTTAAGGGACTTCCATTTCTATTCGAGTTAGTGGCGGTGGTAAGTCAATGCGCTCTTTGTCATAGTTATAAGCCGTGCGCACAGTATTTACCTGAAAATACATTGTCCACTAGACTACTGCCAAGGAAGTCTGTGTAGGTGCATGTCCAGCTGTGTCAAAGCATTGTGTGTTACAACCACTACTTCGCTAAAGAATATCACAAAGAAAACTTTTAAATAACGCGTATTGTTTTGTTGTTGTTGTTTTTTCCTTCAATTCAAGCAGTTGCAGAGAGTTGTTACTATGGCACTGAAATCCCTTTACCCTGTATGCTAAATTTAAAAACTGGACCTTATTTTCAGTAGCTTCAGTGTTAGAATTCAATAAAAATAGTATAGTCTTTAGGCTCGCTCGCCATTTGTGCTCAAGCACACCACTAGTATATATTTAGGTCTAGGAGTTGTTTTTGTTCTTGCGTGGGCGTACGTGTGCACCTTTTCTCCTACGCGCTTGCGCGGGCCGGGTAACCTTCTTAGCAACATTTTGTTTTGTTTACCCGTCGTACGAAGTAGCGATGCCCAGTAGACAAAATGTTAGAAACGCTCGGTCAAGAGCTTTGAGGGCGTTAGAAACTCCTGAAGAAAAATTAGTAAGGAGAGAGATAAGAAATGAAAAAGACAGGGCAAGGAGGAGGAGAGCTAAAACGAAACAGAAACAGGTAGCAAAGTAAAGAATCTTTCTTTTTGAAGAGCCATTAAATGTTCCTATAATTTATTTATTAGACTATTCCTGAGGATTACGGTACCAGGAGCCTTCATCATAGAAAAAAACTACCACTATTGTTTTCTCACTTTGACAGTATTTTGTAGCCTGGAATAGCTGCTATTACAGGGAACATGCATCGCTCGCTTCGCTATTTTGTGCTATTAGAGCGCATCACTAGTATATTATATATATAAATGTGGACAAGTTATTTTTTCAATTTAAGTTCTACTATACAGAACATCAATTCACTGTGGTGTGCTTGTGTATGCTTGCTCTGCTGCACATGAAATTAAAACTCAAAAGTTCGTATTCCCTATGTTGGTGAGTTAGTGGTGCGGAAGTGAAGGTTGTGTGTGTAATGGATCACATAGCAATGCCACTTGACATCTGACCCTGAACACTCCCCTTCACTGATGCTGCTATAGCAAGTAATTTTTGAGTAGACTTTATTTGATAATGTGTGGCTTAATGAACTAATGCCAGCCTGTCTGGACAGTTAGGAGAAGAGTAGTGATGTCACCAGAGAGTAATAGTCTCTTACAGGTTAAGGCTGGTGCAGGATTTTCGTAAAATCTTAGTTGAGCAACTTCAATCTTTTTTGTTAACATAAAATTATTCTGGGCACCCCTTCTAATATTGTTATATATGCCTAACAGAACCTGCACTCCAACTTTTATGCTTTGGTCCACTCACGTCACAATAATTATTCTTATCTGCCAGACTAGAACATGAAATATGCAGATAGAATTCAGGCCAACTTCACTGACTGCCACTAAGGAGTGGCCTGGTAGTTTGACACCCAAGAGGAGGGTTTCCTACACTTGCGGGCACATTCTCCATACTTCTGGTGGTACCAGCAAGTTGCATCACTGGTAGGCTGGTGCGTGGGTGTAGAATATCGGTGTGTGGTGTGGGTGAGTGGTGTGACCTGTGAATTCGGTGAACAGACCATGAGTGTACGACTTTAATAAGTGATTCCAGACAGGCAACATCAGAACACAGCTGATCCATTTCAGTTGAAGATGGAGAGTCTTGCTTGACAGTACCAACAAAAGGTGCAGCAACCTCGATGACCTTATCAGCCAGCTAGGCCAAATGGGGGAGGAACTGGAGAAAGAGTTCCATAAGAAAGGTACTATCTATGGTAGAGGGTCGCTCACAGTGCCGGAGGAGTTGTGGGGTTACAGTTGCTCAGGTTTTCTGAATTGAAGAGCTGTTGAAGCTGACACTGTCGGGAGAGTGTGGTTCTCATGATGAGTTGGTCCTTGAGAGTGTCATAGGAGTCTGCTGCGGGTGGATGGATGATCAGATTTCTGACTTCGGTAGCAAAAGTGGGAGATAATGAGATACTACATAATCAAATTTCATGCATTGGGAATGGACAACTTCAGGTTGGCCAGCCAAAATGGCAGCAACTTTGAGGTTGACAGCCAAAACTTCCTGGTAAGCAATAGACTCATCTGCTTCACAGCAGGGTTCTCTGTCTTTTTCTGCCATTGCTCTGAGTCTAGATCAACAATGTCGGGATAAGGGTTGTAAATTTTTTCTGGTATTGATTATTTGAATTAGTAGACTCTTTAGCCTTAGTAGTAATTTTCATCAACATCAGTTTAGGCTACACATTGCAATTTAATGCATGACCAAATATTTACAGTGTGACTGCAAGATAATGTTATTTTTGCAGAAGTGACCTGCAAGTTTGCTGACTGGTTGTTTAAGGAACCTAAGTATAATCTTTATATATCAACAACTTTTAAAAAATGACAACCATTCAATAGAAATATTAAAAAAGTAAGCAGTTCACAATGGATTTTTTAATTATATAATATATAATATATTATTATTATTACTATTATATATAAGATTTTTTCCAATATGTAACTAGAACAGCACTATTCTCTAAACCACAGCACATTGCTAAGGTTGGACACACTTAAAAAATTGTCTAATTAACTTTTGAAGACCGTGTGGGGCTAACAAACATGAACCACTGCGGTAATAGAAGGGCTAAGTAACTCTGGTGAAGACTCCAAGGATAGTTGTCTCCACTACCAGAGTCTTCACAAGCCCCCAGGATTTACAGAATCCTGCAACAGTGTCTTCATAAAGTGACTGAGAAGTTGAGGGATGATGGGATACACAAACTATATACGGGAGGTACACCCTGACTACAAAAATAGAATGCAGTGACTTATATTCAGCAGGAGCATGCCCAATTTACACTGACCACACACCCCTCTGAATTAAATTGCACACACACACACACACATATGCACACACAGATAAGAACCAATCTAATGTGCATATTGCTATTGGCATGAGCTAAACTGTTCAGTAGTCTTACTGGGAGTGTCCTCCAGCCTTCACATCTTGGAGAAGGGGGTCCCACAGACAGCTATAGATATTTCTACTACTAAACTGATGTTAAGAATACTATTTGAATCACTTACAATTCTACTTGGTGATTACATATCAGCTAGAAATTAGTTATAGTACTTATTGAATGAGTCAGAGTGTGATATGGTGAAATATTTTACAGAGCCAGAGGATTAATGGTTACATCTTGTATACGATGATGATGATTATCACTGAACAATAATATACTAACATACATATAATTAATGAATGACATAATAACTGGAAAGAGATAGGCTAAATTATGTAAAAAAAATATACACTTTTACTACACAAGTATCACTATAATTAAAGTAATAATATATATATTATATATATATGCTATATTATATATATATGCTACTCAGTAAATGTATATTTTGGCTAATTTTACAATTGATCAGACTAAATAATTTCAAGTTTCTTGAAGTAAATACTTTACAGAAACTTTCTACGACAAAAGTATGAAGTGCCGAATGGCAGCTAAATATGACCTTACCGCTCCATGATAAGTGCTCCATGGCTAATGAGGGTGCAAATTGACACAACGTCGACTCTGATGCTGGCAATGGAGTTAGGGAAGACTGCCAACAGAAGGCAAGGTACCGTCTCTGGCCTGATTCATATACTCTTCGTGTTGACTGTGCAATTTCATTCTCAAAGAGTCGGCAAACAACATTGTCCAGGCCTTGGAGCTCCAGTTCAGCCTGTCTGCAACTAGTGGTTGATGTATGTGTGTTGGCACTTGAGTCTCCGGAATCTGTGACACAACAGTGGATACAAGATCCTCTTTTTCTAGATAATGCATCCGCTACTGTATTGACTACACCTGGCACATGCTCAGCAGAGAGTTTGAAAATTATAAAATGTCCCACACAAGAATAAGCATCCTAATAAAAGCATAAGTGAAGAAAATTTGGTGGATCTCTTCTGCAAACTGGCTACAACAGTCATGTTGTCAACGTGCTTTTCCACCCACTTAGATCCCATACAGCTGTTGCTATAGCAATTGGAACTAGTTCTTTTGTTGATATGTCCACTTTGTCCCAATGTGGAAGCCATCTCAATAGGGGATTTGCTTGATGACTACTTTCAAGAAAAAAGCTATATTCACATTGAGCAACTCGAGTTCCTTATCACTTGGTCTACTAATTTGTACAATCACAGATTGACTTGGAGTAACCCAAGGAAGACGTATATGATACACATCTGTATCTGGGGAGAGAATAAACTTGTTTGTACCTGCCGATAGTATTTCAAGTGAAGCCAAAGTCTGGTGTCCGATTCATCCACTCTGGATTCAATGACGGGCCACATACATACTCCTGTGTCATTTGTTACTACTACACTACTGACATTTTCCACTGCATCAGAGGTCACATTTTTTTTTGTGATTGAGTCAGAAATGGCCTGATTTTCCTAGCAAAGCGTCTAATAGGTAAGTTGTCAGTTTCCTTTTACATACTCTACACTTGATGGTATTTTGCCACTTTATAGGTACTTCAGCATCGTCAAAAAATACAAAGCAAACATGGTCACTTAAAGATGTATTATCTCGGCGGGACTGCTCAAATTGTTTTGGATTTTCTACTTGCCTGCCAGGATCATCAAACTTCTTGACTTCCCTTTTTAAGGTATAGAACAATAAATCGTCTCATCATAAAGTTACCATAATCCTCCATGATTTTATAGCAGTGAAGGGGTTTAGTGTTAATCAAGAACATTCCTTCCAAAATAACTGAATCTGCAATCAAGTCATTCGGAAAGGTATGTGTTATTACATCCTTATCTTTATACCTAGCTTTGTAAAAGTAGTGGCAATACTCTTTTGTCCTTTAACTGGTACTCCATCAATTATACATAATGCCCGAGGGTATTCAATATACCGTTTTGCCCAACAACATCTGGGTTACTTCCATTTTTATTCGCATATGCAATTTTTTTCCTCATGCATTTCTGAACTGTCTTTAGTTCTTGCTGGGCAACATTATATGGTTTAGTGGCACTTTTCTTTGATATACAAAAGGTTTGCAGTATTTTCCTTCGTTGGGGTACTCTGACACTGAGATTTTTCAGAATATATACCATATGCACTGTTCTATCTGTTGTTTTTGAGGAAGGTTATCTGGAAAACTTTCTAGCATGCTTCTGTACATGGCTTTCCATACTTCCATGAGGAAATAGTGTGTTCTATTGAACTGGGAGCAACCTTGAATTGTCTGGGCGGGATAACTGCTAGACAATGCTAAGTCCCTCAAGTTGTCAAGACACACTCACCACTACACGCGTACAATTAGGGTGGGGCGGAGTCAACTTACAATAAAAAATCCTCTCTGCACTAAAGTAATGGATCCAGAATCTTCTCTCACCTGCTCAGGAATGGACGAATGGCTATGGTTCAAATTTTGCCGGGGGTTTAGGGCCACAAGGGGTCGACCCTATAATATTGAGATATTTTTAATATACGGAATTTTATAGAAATAATCAACAATAGTTCACGTGGTAAGGTGAGTGAATAGAAAAGTAAAATAGAATTCAACAAAAACTCAATGGTAAGAAAATGATATACAAAAGGGTAAGAAAATGATATACAAAATATCGGCTTCTAAACTACGGCTGTAGCCGTGCAGTACTGCCATGAAGTCCAAAATGGTGACGGGGATATTTCTTGAGATGCGATCGACTTCCAGTCTTCATTCCTTGCTTTCTCCTATAAATAAAATAACTCGGTGAACAGAAGAAGTAAGTTTAGTTGTTGGCTATTTCCACAGCTGTTAATGAACTGGTGATAATGAACCTTTGATAGTGTCAATCAAACTTTTGAACTCGTCATCTGTAGTTGTTGTTTTTCCATTTGCTTCTCTGGCTACAGTCAAGCTGTGCCTACAACACTCCATGCATACCTTTTCATTGCCTGTAATAGTTACTTCATGGTCTTTTAGGTGTTTAGCATTTATTTCAGGTTTGGCACAGGATCTAAAAGTTTGGTAGTTGCCACCACGAATAGCAACAGTGCATACACCACACTTCCATTGATAGCTAGCAGGACTTATTCGTTTGTGCAGGGTTCTATAATGACTATCACAAAGATTCATTTCAGTGTTTTCCAAGTTGTCCAAATAACACTGTAAGAGCTGAGCAATTTCCTCTTTGGTAGCTAACTTGGTGCATCTGTGGGAGATTAGAGTTCCCAGGAGCTTCTTGACCTTCTGGCTAAGGAATGCTAGAATAAGTTCCCCAGAATACAGATTAATCAGTTCTAGGCAGGTCACTGCCACCAGGAGTTAAGCTTCCCTGAGCCCTAGAGAGGTTAATTCTTGGTTCAGTTAGTGTCATAGGTTAATATGAGATACAGCAAAAACTCCCAGAATGATACTTAGCCAGCCAATATAGAAAACCAGCTATCACAAATGAATAAGGGTGCATGAGAAAAAGAAACATAAATAAACTAGTTAATTAAATAATTACATAATTGATAAATAGAAGAGTAGATAATTAAATAATTACTGAGGAAGGACATGGGAAGTACATCAGAGTTAATATATGGGTGGAAACTTAAACAGTTAATTAAATGTTGGTGTCCATTACACCACAGCATCTGCATGCTGGCTCCAGTACACACTGACACTTCACAAGGTTTGGTAGTTGGGAACTACTCTTGACCATCTTGGTTTATAAGTACTTGGGTTTTTCTCCCCATTGCTCAAGTTATCTCGGCAGTTTCGACAAATGCATGAGTCTGGACTTGTATTTAAGCCAGGCTCAATGGACTGCAAAACTTAAGCACTCTTTCGTCCTTCCATTTTACAGGGTGGGTATATTTTATTGATTTTTTCCTTACAGAGACTGCAACTGGTGCAGGGGCGACCCTTGTGGATGTCTGAATAGACCTGCCGGGAGGAGGACTTTTCTCCAAGCTACTGAGATTCAGGTACTGCCACTGTGTCTGAATTTATATTTGTATCTGCAATAATTAGCTTTCTCTATCTCTAATGCAGACTTACCGGTGTCAGAAGAACAATCCACGGATGGAAGTGCAGAGAACAGCTTTCTTCGAGGATCCCTTGAAGTCATTCTGAACTGAACAAACCTTTATTACACTGAAGCTATTCCCTATGTTTTAGCATACTTGGAAGTTTTTGGTTTTCAAGACCACATAGTCACATAGAAATGCTGTGTTGGTCTCTACATGTAGTTACTGAAAAGTAAACACTCTACCAAATTCATGGATTCAATTATTTAGATATTAAAATGATTGCAAAAAAAAATACTCAAATGGTATAAAAAATAAACTTTAATCTACAATTCATAGCAATTTCAGTTATTGGGAGTGGACAGGAACGCCAGTCTGAAGCAAGTTTTGGAGGACTTTAGAGCATCAAGATCAATATACACTCTACTTAATTGAGTATTGCAGGCTTTTGGTCAACTCTGTACCCATACAACAAATGCCAGGCTTTAGTTAATGCAGTGTACTTGTCGATTTATCCAGTATGCTAGCTCTAAACCAGCTTAAGTCGTGTTCATGAAGGTTTGAAAGTGGGTCATTTCTACGAGAAATGCTCGAGCTCCTCGGTTAGTTTAACCGCAACTTCCGGTTCGCAAATAAAAGGTAACGGTGGCGTAACGACTGTCCAGGAATGGAACCCAGGAGCTACAGTTTAAGGCTCAAACGCTAAAAAAAAAAGCCTATGAAAGAGAGAGAACACATTTAATGAGTAAACGGAGGTTGAAAGAGATAATGTGAAGTGATAGCTAAATTAGCAGAGTAAAAAAACGATAAAAAAATCTTTGAAAAAAGAGAATTTCCGTTTTTCTGTAGAGAGTGAGTGTTTGCTGTGTGTTTGCTTGCTGGGTGGTTGTACATGTATTAGTTCAGTTTGCAGAACGCTTGAGAGTTAAGGGAGTGGTCCCAGTTCGATTCCTGTGGTGACCAAATATTTTTATATCTGTATTGTTTAAATAAAAGTTTGTGAAAGAGAGAGAATACATCCAATTGGATGTTTTAACAATTGTAACTATTCAGAAAAAATAGCTACAATGTGGCATAGTTCTCAGATATAAACTTAATTTTTCCACTTTCAAATCAGTAGGATTAATAATGCTATTTACACCAGAAATCAGTTGTTCTAGCTAGCTCTTCCACTGCTTCTTGTTTGTCATTGCTATTTTGCAATCATCAAATACAATTGGCCCGTTGGCTAATATATTTTTTATTTCCTTTCTGGAAATTATTCAGGACTAGTGTAACTCATCGGTTTACATAACCCTACACGCACACAAAAGGATGAACATGCTATTTAGTGCAACTATAGACGCGCTGCATGCATTATTATTGATTGGCATTGCAAGATCCCATGCACAATGGCACAGCGTACACTACTCTTTTTTTAGAGCGTTCAACTGTTACTAGGTTGTACTGGTGCTTATTTTGCTGTTGAAGGGTCTACTGATTTATTTGTAGTATTATTACTTGTAATATTTGCCTCTTCCATTGAAGGGTATGTATTAGTGGTTATGATATGTACTGAAGATTATTTTATGATTATTTTCACCAATTTAATTTTGGGTATAGTTTTAGTATATAGAGAATCTTTACCATTTTGTTGCTGGAATAGTAGTTTATAACTAATTCTAATTTAGATATAGTTTTGTTTTACCAAATATTTTTCTCATCATCTAGTTATAGTTGTAGTTTTATAATTATAATTTTGATTAGTCTGGTCATTCTCCAGCAAAATAATTATAAAAGTAGCAATTTTTCTCATTCTAACAGTCAATATTAAGTTAATTAACACTTAGCCTGATGTCTTGGACCCTGAAGAAGACTTGGCAGAAAGTGGGAAGTAAAGATAAGTTAGATATTTGCTGTTAGAAAGAGAAAAAGTGCTATTTAATGCTTTTAGCTAATAATAAAAATGAGTTAATTTATTAAATGAATAAAAACAATTGGATTTTTTATTCTTGCAATAAACAAGCTGAAATGGCTTGAAGCTTTTTAGTAATAATATTTTAATTAACAGCTAATCAGATAATAATTGTCTCTAACAAAAAACACAATGCTGACTAAAACATGTTTCAGTTTTTGTTTTAGTTAACTCAACAACACTAATGAACAGAATAATAGGTAGGTTTCACTGATATCAATTGGTAGCTATCAATATAAGTAAATTATGACAAAAATTTTGAAGTCCTGAACTGATTGCGCTGTCTTTCCTTTTAATTTATTTTGAAGTCCTGAACGGATTGCTGTCTTTCCTTTTAATTTATTATACATAAGATTAACTATTTTACTTCATAAATAAACTTAAATTTCTTGCCAAATGTTGGTTGTTGGTAATATCTATTTACATCCAGAGTATGTTATTTAGTACAGTGATTATCCTACTATCAATGTAGATCTCATGGAAGGAAATAGGAAGAGGAAGTCTTTTGATAGCGAGGATGAGTCTCCTAGCTTAAAGTACAGGAGACTTGATGATGTCGTTGAACATCAAGCTAGAGGTGAGGAGGTAGAATGTGCTGCTGGTAGTTCAGCATCTCTACCAGCTGAGACTATCATGCAGGATGTCAATACTACTAGCAATGACTCAGATGATGTAAGATTTCAAAGTATATTTGACAAAAGTTCATGAGCTAGTGTATATACACTTAATTCTAGTATTATTTCATTTTTCTCTCTGACTTGTACTTGCAGGATGAAGTCATCATCACTGGCTTTACCTACCCTGATGGTAGGTATATTAACTTGCAGGAGAGAAGGAGGAGGAGAAGGTGGAGGAGGAGAATGAGGGAGAGAAGGTGGGTCTCCAGAAGTGCCACCTTGACTTCTATCTCTGATAGTGCAGATATGGATGGTGAAGATGTGATTATAATGGAGCCTGCTCTTGAAGGAGTGAGTGAATCAAGAGCGCTTGAAGATGCTAATCTTTACACAGGTAGTGTTGAGATTGAGGATATGCAAGCTGATCCTGCACAAATGTCTTCAGGCTTTGATGATACAGAAGAGGAGTCAACTGATTCACTACTTGGAGATAATCCAGGGGCTCTATGTCAAGAAGAGCAAGATGAGTAAGTTTTTAGCCTTGCAATACTCTTGTTGTAGAAGTTTCTGTGAAGTATTTACTTAAAAGGAATCACAAAAATTATTTAATTCAGCCAAAATTATTACTTAGTTGAGTAACATATATACTTGATTGTAGTTATAATTGTAGTGAAATTGAAGGGGAATCCTGTGATCCATTGCCTGAAGGACTAAACAATATTGTAAAATAAACTATCCATTTGCAGTTAAGTCAAGATGAAAGTGATCACTAAGTTACATGGGGGGTAAAAGGTTGTTGTTGTTTTTCACATAAAATAGCCAAACTTTCAAGTTTTATGTCATTCATTAATTATGTGTTATTGTATTATTTTTTAATGATAGTCATCATCGTGATATACCAGAAGAAGCCATTAATACAATACCTGAAGAACTCGACAATGTGGACATTGAAGAAAGTCAAGTCGAGGAAAATGGCGAGTAAGTTTTTCAATTATATGACACTATAGTAGTGAATGGTATAATCTAAGTGTTTGTTTTTTTAATTTAAGAACATAAGCAACACATGATTACTATTTATATACATGTACATGCATTAATGTTATGATATTGTAGTGATGACAATCAATATGTTGAAGAATACATTCGTCCACTTCCAGAAGCTCTCGAGGACTGGGACACTGAACAGAATCAAAATGAACATTATTAGTAAGTGTCTTTTTTTTGGTTTTGGTTTTTTACTAAATGCCTATACCATAGATGAACTGAAAAGCTTTAGATAGTTATATAGTACTCTAATTGCAAAATCACATTAGAAGTGTATATTGTATTTGAGTGAAAAATTATCTTTGTATTTTACAGTGGAGATTTTGGAGAGGTAGATGTTCTTGGAGTATTGCAGGAAGCGGTTGATTTGCTGGAGGTTAGTTATAGTATTACATTGTTTAATAATGTTGTTCATGTGTTTTGTACCTACTAATGATTATACACATCAGTAACTATGAAATTTTAGTGAAAAGAGGATATTATTATTACTTTTTATTGTATTTTTTTAAATTTTAGGACTTCTTTCAACTGGATGATTCTCTAGATGAAGGGGAAGATGATGCCGATTTGTCAGAGTCAGATATTTTTGACGGACTCTGTCAGGAAGGTTAGCTTATTCAATAATGCTACTGTAATAACACAAATTAAAGGTAAAACTTTGAAGCTTATACATAAATATTTTGTAGATATTGAAAATCTTCCCACTCAAACATTTAATGAGGATGATTGGGAGCCAAACTCCTCTAACAGGTAAGTATAGTCAACTAGCTACACATGTGTAATCAATTATGTGTACTTTACATATTTCTAAATAGGTGCACAATCTGCATTACAGATTATGAAACTGGAGATATACTGAGGATATTACCATCTTGCAAACACAGCTTTCATCAAAACTGTATAGATGAATGGTTAAAGGTAAGTGTGAGAAATAGCTTATATATTTCAGCTAAAAAGATAATTCAGTATATTTATTTATTCCTTTTTTGCAGCGTCATACTACATGTCCACTCTGCAGAGCTGACGCTGACATTTAGATCTGATATCAGAGAAATGATTTGAATGGAGGGTCTGGAGTCTTATAATTTCAAGTTCTATGATACTATAATAATAACATTGTAGCTAGACTCCAAATAAAAAAAAATTTAAATTAAAAATAAAGTATTATTTAATTGTCAGGAAAGTAGTGAAATAAAAATATTATTGATACTCATTACATTAATTTGTATTCAGAATAATCTATATAATAATACGCTTGTGTTTCACTAACGACGACAACCGACGGTATGCGTAGTTATGAATAATTCATTAGCTTAAACATTTGGTAAAGCATCATCATTAACCAAATAGGTAAAGAGTCGTCAAATTCAGTAGAAAGTAATCAATTGTGTCTAAGAGCTGTGGTGTAAATAGTACACGAGGGAAAGTGGCGTAGGTTTCGAAAGAAAGGTGATAGTTACAATAGTTAACGACTGAACCTTCATAGCCTCCCAGCTTGGCAGGTTGGGTCCTGGGCTGAGGCCCCGCCATGGCCATACCCCCTCCTCCGATTAAATTGCTCAGCTTGGGGGTCATATGGCGGGATTCTACCCCGCCCAGCCCAGAGGGAAGCTGGCCGGTGTCACAGTTTTTTTGGTCGCTCGAAAATTGTGTCGCGGCGACACAATTTCCTAGGATATTTTGTCGCTGACGTAATCCCAGCGACATAATTTCCTGGGAAATTTTGTCGCAGTTAGGAAATAGTGTCGCGCAAGAGCAGTTTAGTACACGTGTCCCCAGCAGTCATGGAGGAGAGAGAATACGCCAGGATTGTGTCCTACCATCAGACAAAGTTGCTGCCCCTTGGCTTGACAAAGAACCAGAGAGATTCTCTCAGGAGAAAATGCAAGCACTTTGTTCTTAAAGAAGGCCTGCTTTACTACAGGGATCTAAAAAAGAAACTGGATCTGCAGGTATGTGCTTGCTGTTGAGGTGTTTTCCCTCTTCCATTAGCTATTTGACAAACAGTATGTAGTTGGGAACTACATAACTATTATAATGAAGTGTATTTTGATAGGTCATTACTGAGTCTAAGAAAAATGAAGTCCTGAAAGGGTGCCACTCTGATGCTGTAGGAGGTGGACATTTTGGCCGTGATAAGACAATGCAGAAAGTACATGAACGTTTCTACTGGGTTGGGATATTAGAAGATGTTAAAGAGTTCTGCAAGAGATGTGATAAGTGCCAACATGCCAATAGGTAAGAATCAACTCAGGTGAGGGCCTCCCCTCGAGGATTCTGTGCCCCTTCAGCATTTCAAGCTAAATGTATTAATATACATAAATTTATGTCAGGGGTGGCTGAGGATCCCAAAAAGTGTGGGGGGAGGGGAGGGCTCAAAATGACTACTCCCACATATGAGCAAGCAATCATCATACAGCCAAAAGCAAAATTAATGTACATCATGGTAAAAGTCCCCCCCCCCCCCCCCCCCCCCCCCCCCCCCCCCCCCCCCTCCCCTCAGCCGCCACTGTATGTATGTATAGTTTCTCTGTGCCTGCATTTACAGGAACAATTCACCAACCATGCACATGTAACACATATACACTGGCACATGTATATGCCCTGTGCTCCACCTCACAGACAATGTTGTCCTCCCTTCTAAAAAAAATACCCTCGTGGTGGTGTGGATGAGGGTGTTCTGTGATGTAGTTCCCCCCTGGCAAATTTATTAGGCATCATATAAACCATTCCACCAACAACCCATCTAAATATAGCTAATGTCTAGATCAAACACTCACAATGTCTTTTTTTTTTGAATATTTCTATTGACTTTACAGTAACTTACATACAGAAAATACTGGTTCTAGGGCTATATGGTGAATCAATTGCTATAATTTTTCTGGTACATGCAGGAAATTTGAAAAGACCGCTGCAGAACTCCATCCAATTCCTGTACATGATGAGATGTGGCACACCATAGGAGTTGATTTAATCGGTCCTCTCCCCGAGACTAGCAGAGGAAACAAATACATCATGACTGTTTCATGTTTCTTTTCAAAGTGGCCTGAAGCTACTGCTCTTCCAGATAAAACCGCTATTGGCATAGCAGAGTTTCTGTTTAAATGTTTTACCAGATTTGGCTGTTGCAAAGTGAAGATAACTGATCAGGGGAGAGAATTTGTGAATAGTGTAAGCTCTAATAAGTATTGCTATATGTAAGCTAGATGTATTGCTGAAGTAGATTCTACCAGTAGGACCAGACTCCCCTTCGAATCATAGTGGTTGTGACGCCAACTTTGTGCCCCACCCCCTTCTGAATTCCCTGACCTACCCTAAAGTCTAATTTTAGTATCCAATTATGTATACTTGCAGATTAACGATGAGCTTTGTAGGCTGACAGGTGTAAAATGTAATCTTACTATCTATTATTAGTATCCATTTATGTATACTTGCAGATTAACGATGAGCTTTGTAGGCTGACAGGTGTAAAATGTAATCTTACTATCTATTATTAGTATCCATTTATGTATACTTGCAGATTAACGATGAGCTTTGTAGGCTGACAGGTGTAAAATGTAATCTTACTAGTGCTTACCACCCCCAAAGCAATGGACTTGATGAAAGATTTAACCAGACACTTCAGTGTCAACTTTTAAAGTTTGTCAGCGAGGAACAAGAGCAGTGGGATTTGTATCTTGACTCAATACTGTTTTCGTACCGCGTTTCTCGTCAAGACTCCACCAGATATTCACCATTTTTTCTTGTGTACGGAAGACAGGCACGACTTCCTGTTGAGTTCAATATAAATTATGTTGGTGGTGAGGATTCAGAAGATAGTGATGGGGAAGATGGTGCACAGGATGTCGAAGATGAAGATAGTGATGGAGAAGATGATGGAAAGGATGTTGAAGGTAATAGCAGTGAGAAGAAAGGGAGCGGTAGTGAATTAAGTTTTGAGGAACATATGAAAAAAATGATCACTGTTCGTAAAAAAGCTCTTGATAACATCGGAACAGCTCAGCACCGGCAGAAGACTTACTATGATGCTAAACATTGTAAGGATAAGGAGATGTATACAGTTGGTGCAGCAGTGCTAGTAAGGAATTCCAAGAAGCTATCTAGGAAGGGATCAAAGTTGGAACTAAACTGGTTGGGACCTTATCATATCCATGAGGCCACTGGTAGAAATACTTATAGATTATGTCGTTTCAAGGGTACTAAGAAAGAGCAAGTTCTTAAGAGTCTATATAACATCTCTCGTCTGAAGCTGTATTATGAATCTTCCTCTGAATCACTTCCCTCTCGTTCATCTGACCATCAGGATCAACAAGATATACCTTCTTTCGTCCCCTCTTCTCCTATTCTGCCCTCTCCCATCAATCACAATCAGGATTTACATGCAGATGTACCATCTTTTCAACCATTTTTACAATCTCCTATAGATCCACCTGTCAATGACGATATCCCCCCTTCAGCCAGTCATCAGGATTCACCTTCCTCACCATCTCCAGATCAAAGCCCTATGAAAAACAGTTGTTTCAGTGACGATATCCCCCCTTCAGCTAGTCATCAGGATTCACTTCCTCACCATCTCAAGATCCCAAAAGCACTATGAAAAACAGTTGTTTCAGTGACGATATCCCCCCTTCAGCTAGTCATCAGGATTCACCTTACTCACCATCTCCAGATCAAAGCCCTATGAAAAACAGTTGTTTCAGTGACGATATCCCCCCTTCAGCCAATCATCAGGATTCACCTTCCTTACCATCTCCAGATCAAAGCACTATGAAAAACAGTTGTT